>CETC01065331.1_pt1 | contig 11217 bp, 8 predicted proteins | sample 326911 | NCBI WGS metagenome assembly CETC01 (sample SAMEA2622694, study PRJEB7988) | marine metagenome | isolation source: saline water (ENVO:00002010), including
GAAACATTGTTTTCTCCGTTTGGTTTTATACAATAATAAATATAAGAATGTTAAAAATTAGACATCAAAACGAACTACAAAAGTAGTGTCTAATTGTGTGCTTAATTTTATTGGTTTACCCAGTTTACCTATAACTAATAGTTGACCAAAGTCGTCATAAAGACCTACTTGAGTTACATATGGGTAAAAGTCTGATGATGTTACGAAAGACTCTGATTGAGATGCGGGTGTGTATTGTGCTGAAAAACTACCTGTTCCTTGTCCTGTTGGTTGGTCTCCTAATGGAAATAGTTGATATATGAAATCGTTAAGTCCACTTCCACTTGCAGTTGAATCTATTCTTACACTACCACTTCTTTCTTTTGTGGTGCTTATGTTTGTGGTTCTATTGAATTCATTTGCGTTTGCAGTCATACGAAATTCGTATTCATAAATTGTTCGTGTTGCTTGATGTTTTAAAGTATATGGATTACCTTGGTCACCTAAATCTGAGTAAGAACCTGTGTCAGTTATTACTAATAAACCTTGGTCATAAAATACATTACCTACTTCTGAACCACTACCAAGAGTTGCTGTTGCTGATGAAACTCCTTGACCTCTATCAAATGAACTTGACTTGAATGCAGCAAAACTCGCAGAGTGTGCATTGTCATAAAGATTTCCATCCTCATCATCTCTAATGTCAAAAGTAACACCACCAATTGTTGCAGATAAATTAATACTACCTGGTTTTATTCTTTCACCATAAAGGTTTTTTGCAACACTAATAATTCTAGCTGTTCCATTTATTTCTCTATTTTGTTTACTAATAATACCTGAACCGGCTAACAATGAAGGTCTTGATGAAAAATCACGATAAAAACTATTGTTGATTGTATGCCAAGTTGGTAGTGCAAAATAACTACTTGATAATGAACTTGATACAACATTTGTTACGGTATCAGAACCACTAACATAGTTTCTAAAAGAACCACTGATTGCTTTAATGGCAAACACGCCACTACCACTATCATTATTATTATGCGTGAAGTTTTTATTAACCTGAAAAGGTCTTATTGAAACATCTTTAGTATCAAGATTCTTGAACATTGGTTTGTCCTAAAAATCAAGTTTTACTTTAATTACTGCCTCCCTAGCGAAAGTTTTAAGGACCGGTTGAGATAATTTAGCAATTGCTAATAACTCATTTGAATCATTATAAAGTCCAACTTGTGTGATATACACTTTTGGGTCTTTTTCAAAAGTAGCTTGTGTAAATTTTCCTGTTGAAGATGGCGTTCCTCCTTCAGTTCCAGCTGATGCTGATGTGAAAGTTGGATTATTACTAAAGTTAAAGTCTTGATTTTTTACTCTGGCGAAATAACTCGTTGAACTAATTTCTTCTTCTCTACGAGCTGCAAAGTATGAACCACTTTTTATTGAATTATACAACAATTCTGAATTAAAATCAAACGCATTTGAACTTGTTGGTGTGTGGACTAATGTGTTGTTAGGACCTCTTGTAGTTTCTCCTAAAGAAGCTGAGTTATCAAGAATATCTCTGTTTAATAATATAATTCCTAAATCAGGATAAAATAAACCATATGCTCCACCTGGTTGATTATTTGCTGTTATGGCAATCTCTGATGTTCCTGATTCTATTGAACCACTAACAACATTAAATACTCTACCACCTTGATTAACATCAACATTTGTTGTTGCCCCACTATCGTCAATAAGTCTTACATCAAAACTTCCTGAACCAAGGTTGGAATTAAAGTTAATAACATTATCTGGTCCAGAACCTGAACAATGTAATTTAATTTCCCAATTACCTGGGTCAACTTTTTCTCTCATACGAGCTCTATTAAATACTACAAAATAGAAATCATCTGAAGTTGAATCTGCACCCGTGAAGGTAAATTTATTTGTTCCAGGTGGTAATAAAATATTTGCAAATTGTTTATAAAGAGCTGCTGTCTCTCTGTTTCCAGCTGTTGTCTTGGTTGTGTTTCCAACTGAACCACTACCATTTACGTTCGCATATCCTACTGAAAATTGAACCTCTGCAGTTGAATCAGAATTAATGTCTTTATCAAAAATATCTAAATAAGAACCTGTTCTTGCTCCTGCATTTGATTGTGTAAAAAATGTTGTCAATGTGCCTAAACCACCTGAGAATAAACCACTTGTAACTTTAGTTCTTAAAGTTTCAGATATATCTCCTGGTTCAAAAATTCTATACGGATTATTTGGACCACCATTTCCGTTACCTCCGTTATCCCCGTTATCTCCGTTGTCTCCGTTTTCTCCTTCGTGTTGAAGATTATACCTAAGAACTGCGTCAGGTATTAATTCAATATCATCAATAAGGAAAAAAAATCTTTGAAAGTCCTGAGAGTTTACTCTATCACTTATATAAGCTTTAGCGTCTTGAAGACTGGTTGTAGGAATTGCGTTTGGGTTTAGTTTAGTATGTGGCATTTGTTATCTCCTATCCGTTATGATTCAACGTGATAACAACTGATTGTCCACTTTGTTGACCTGTTATTGTTAATTGAGTTTTTCTTAAAGAAGTTGATTGAGAAAGAGTTTGTCCAACTACTGAGACTTCTTTAGCATTAGAAATAGTCATTGTTCTATCTTCGGAATCACTTGTTGTGTCTCCTGAATCCACCACTTGTATCACTGCAATATCAGTGTTGTGAATAGTAAATGTATATGACTCATCTGTAAATAAATTTAATGTAGATGGTTGTATTTTTATAGATGAGTTTGCATTTATTTCTTTTACGGTGCTGTCTATGTTGAGAACCGCCATAGTTACCGTATTTTTTGGTAATGTAATAAGTTTATATCTCATTATTTGATTCTCATCTACGAATGCTTCTAATAGTGGCATATTTTCAATAACTGCCCCATAAAAAGATGAACCATTTGGATGTGATGTATCCCATAGATTGTAATCTATTTCATCGTCTGCGAGTGCAAATTTTGTAATTTTAAAATTTTCTACACCTCTCGCTAATACTTCACGACCTTTTTTTGTTAATACTGCGTCTACTGTAATTGTTGTATTGTCTAAAAATCCCATTGTTTTTTGCTCCTGTGGAAATTATATAACTATTCTTTATCATTAATAAATATAAGAAAGTTAAATTTTATTATTATTTATTCAACCCTAAGTTTTGATTCTCCTGGTTCTTGTGTTGTTAATGAAGTAGGTGAAGTTAAAGTTATTTCAACCGCATCTCCTCCACCTGGTGCGTTGTCTTTTGTTACTTTAGTCCCAATAAAAAATGCATTTTCTAAATAACTATCAGAAATCACACTTTGAAACTCCGATTCTACGAATGAAGAACTATATGCTTTGTTAAGTGAAGCACTTAAAGAACTTGAATAAAACTTTTCTGTCTCTTGATTGATTGGTGATAGTCTTGATGATGAAATAAATGGTTGAACTACTTCTTCAAACTCTGTTGTTGTTCCACCAAAAACCACACTAGCGGTTGCGTATAAATCTCCGTAAGGTGATGTTGGGTCAATCTCATCTAATTTAACAAGAGTTTGTATTCCTAATCTACCCACTGAACCAGACAAATCACGATTGTTTACTAAGTCTCCGCCGTATGTTGGGAACTCTCCGGTAGCGACTAAAGCATTGTCAAGTGATTCAGAAATAAATCTTGTTACTTGTAATCCATCTTCCAATGGTGATGCGTTCTCAAAATATTGATTGTCAAATTCTGTTTGTCTTCTTGGGACCACTTTTGGTCTTTCCAATATACTTGGTTCTATTAATACACCAAGAGTTTCATTTGCCCTTGCTGGTATTAAATTTCTTAATTGTGTAAATACACTCGTATCATAAAATGTTAATAGTCTTAAATAATCAAAAAAATTATTTGAGTTTTGATATCGTTTAAAATAATCTATTTGTAAACTTTTGAGTGTTCTATAATTTTGTTTAAATTCATCACTTGGGTCTCCAATAAAATCATCAAAATTAAAATCTGCAATACTATAAACGATGTCTTCATTTACAACATCTGTTGGTGAAAAATAAACTCCCAATTTATCACTATCTATTGGTGCGAAGTCTTGTGATGACCTCTCTGCCCTTTGAACCGATGATAAATTACCAACTAATTTGTTATCTTCAATTCTTATTTTTGTTGCATTTCTACGACTTGGACCAACATCTGGCACTCTAAATTGTTCCTGGTCAACAAGACTTCTAAAATTATTTCCCGTAAATCCATCAATATTACTACCAGAAACTCCCCTTTCATAAGTTTGTAAATGTGAGACATTTGAGGATGTTAGTGTCAAATTGTCTGATGAAAAACTTATATTATCATCCAGCATATATCTAACTAACAATTCGTCAAACGAAGATGAATAACTATTACCATTATATGCTTTTGGTGTTCTGACGTGATTGTCAAATACATTTGCACTTAATGGTTCTGACCACAAACGATACTCCATCATTGAACCACTAAATCTACCACCGAAGCCAACATTCTGTCCACCAAGAAATACAAATCCACTACTGGTGAATGAACCATTTAATCTACTACCTGTTATGTTGTTTATATCAGTTGCTAAACTTGAAGTGTGTGATGTTAAACTTTGACTATCTTCATATATAACTCTTTGTCTAGTAGAATCATATTGTTTAGTTGTTAACTCGTAAACACTTTGACTTATTGCGATATCAGTTGTTAGTTCATCACCAACTGACAATCCATCTGTTCTATTTGCCGCTGCTTTTCTTGTTAACATAACCGACCAAAAGTCGTCATTATAAAATGGTAATTCTGATGATGTGACAAATGCACCTTGGTCAAAGCCAGAAGCACTTATCTGAAATTTTAAATGACCTAAATTATCAGATGTCCCGTTATCTTGTAAAGAGATAGCAAAGTCATTATTTTTTTGTAATAAAACTTGGTCTGATGAAGAAGGTGTTCTAAATCTAAATTCTATTGTGTCAGGTGTTAAACCTGAAGAATCGGTTGACCATTGTGATTTAATAAATTGTTCTGAATTAAAATCTAATGCGTGAGTAAATTTTCTTTTAATTTCATAATTTACACCTGTCCCTTTGTCTGGTCCACCATACTCACGAACTCTTAATATTGAACTTGGAATACCATAACAATTTAACAACCCTGTCATAGCTCTTCTTGTTCCCTTTGCTTTAATAAAGAAAGGTAAGTTTGCTAAAATTCTTTTCCATATTTCTTCTGTTACTTTTTCTTGTGGCGTTTCGTATTTATTGGTTCCGTCTTGATTTCTACCCAATAGATATTCAGGTAATGTCAATAAATTATTACCACTTGTCAATTCAACTCCTAAACTTCTGGCAAATTGTTGAGCTATATCTTTTGATATACCCTCAGATAACTTTTCTACCCTAACATTAACATCTGTTAATTTTGTTGTGTAGGTCCAAGTTTCATCAAATTGTTGACCTATCATATCCATAAATTCTAAGAATACATTGTTTTGTGAATCATTTTGAACGTGTCCTGGTAAAGAATTTCTCAATGAATTTTGATTTGTATTATCATATGATGAAGCACTTAATATCATATTATTATACCAAGCTGTCGCCTCTGAGGCGGTTATTGGTGCTAATACATAAGGTTCAGTGCTTGTTTGTTTTGGCCAAGCAGTATCGTGAAATTGTCCCTCTGATGAACTAACATAAGAAGAACTTTCAAAATACATAAAATGTTCAAATGGGTCAAAAGAATTAATTACTCTTTGTCTTTTATTTTCAAGACTTTGCACAAACTTAAGTGAATCTGCAATAGGAGCTAATGAACTACTCTCTGCACTATGACTTTCAATTAATTCTAATTTTGTTTTAAAGTTAGTAAGTCTTCTTTCGGCGTTTGAAAAATGAATAAAGTTTCCAAAACCAGTATCATCCGATTCTATTTGTAAATCAGTTGTTGTTTTTTGAAAGTCAATATTTGGTTGAACATCTAATAAACTACTTGATATCAATAACCTTTCAATATCTTTATTAGTTATATCATCATCACTCAACAAATCATCGTGACTTTGAAATTGTGTTGGACTAAAATTGAGCGGATTGTCTACTGAATTTAAATTAGGAATTCTTAAAAATATTTCATCTGATAATTCTGGATTAGGAACTAAAATTATATTATCTTCATAATCATTTAACATTTGTTGAGCAAAATAAACTTTATCAAATGGATTAATATTGTTCAATAATCTTGTTTTGAATCTAACTGCTCTTTTGTATTGTTCTGTATTTTCATTTCTCTCAATCAATTTATCATTTATCATTAAATAATAATTGTCACCAGTGACCATATAATTTTCAAAGTTATCAACATTAAATTTTTTATATCTTATAAACCAAGCACCGGGTGAATTCATATAATGGTCGTTAAAATAGCCGTCAGCATTAAGTCCAAAGTCATCTTCCATAATTTGTCTAAATGTTTTGTCAACTACTATTTTGTTTTCATCCACGACCCCTATTACTTTGAATCTACCTACATAAGAAGCTTCTGTTGTTGAAAGAAAATCTCTTATTTGAAGTTCTCCTCCAATTAAATCTTTAAAAAAATGATTTTCTACTGGTTGCTCTATTGAATATTTTACTATGTTGCTGTCCACATCCTCAAATGATATGTTTGGTAAAGATGAAGTATTTGGTGGTTCAAAATCTATTTCAGAATTCATAGTTACAAAATCTTCAAGATATTGTTGTTTTAAACTTCCTGGTTCTATTGGTGTTTCAACCTGATTATTACTGACGACGATTTCTCTTCTATTAGTAGATATATTATCAACATTATATTTAAGTTGTTGGGAATCAAATTCTCCAGCGATTTTTCGTAAAAATTTATATTTTACTTTAAAACTACCCTCTGAATAACCGCAATCACGAAGATGTTGTCCAACATCCATAACTATCTGTTTATTTAATCCAAACTCTATATCAGATAATGATAATTTTTTTTCTTGCAAAAGTGAATTGTTTAAATCGTAAACACCAAGTATAATGTAATCTCTATCAGGTTGATTACCAAAACTACTAAAACTTGGTGTCAAGTTAAAGTATTGATTTTTTTCTTGTGTTGTAAATGTATATGTAGGCATAATTTTTTACCTAAAAGGTTTCAAATTCAGTGTCTATTTCTTCTGAAAAGTTGGTGTTAAATAAAAATTGCTCTCTTGGACGACTTACATATTCAGTTATTTCCTCTTGAGAATCACCATCTTCAAATGGATTTTCAAACGATACCAAAAAACCTCGTTCATCACGAAATTCTTGTAATACTATTGAACCTGAATTATATGAACCTAATGCATTTAAAACTTCTCGTCTTCTTTTTTCTCGCAAAAAGTCTATAAAGTCATCATAATATTCTGAACGTTGTTGTGCTTCTTCTTGTGTGTATGGCATTATCTTACTACCCTAAATTCATAATTATCATCATAGAAATTTATCTGTTCGTCTGTTGTTCCGCTACCACTTACGACTTTGATACAAAAACGATAATTTCTTTCTGCTTGTAATCCATCCATAAATAGATTAAAAAAATTACCTGTTGAATCACAACTAACTTTTGAACCACTACCATAAGGTATGATTACCTCTTCAGTTTCGGCGTCTCTTACTTCATAAAAAACTGAACCACTTGGTAAAACTTTTACATCTAATTCTGCTGGTGTCGTTCCAAAATTTGTTGTTGGGTATAATTCTCTACCAACTACTCTAAATTTTACTTTTGAACCTTCCTTATATTCTGGTCTTATATTTTTAAAATATATCTTTAATCTTTCTAAATCTGTCGCAGATAATGCTGATAAACTTCCTTGATTCCAAGAACTATCGTCCCATACTACTTCTAATTTAGGTGGATAGATTGTGTGTGTTTCTCTTGAGAAATATTTTAAGTTTCCTAATCTACTTGTGCTTGCTTCATCTTTTGTAGTATCACTACCTGAATTAAATGCGAATGAAGGGACGGAAGCTGTGGGATGTAGTATAGATTCTCGTTTTAGAATAAAGCCGTTGTTCGGGAAATCTGAACTTGAAAGTATATGATTGTAAACTAAGTTAGTTACATCTGCTCTAATATCTTTTTTATCAAAAGTCAAATCATACGAAGTGCTGACTTCAAAGTTATTAGCACTACTTGTATACCAAGCACCTCCGTCTGTCAATACGGAACCCGTTACCCAAGGTGTTTTAGCTTCTTGGTCTCGGTATTGATAACTCACTCCGTCTTCTGTCACTGGGTCGTGGTCAAGTTTTCCTGTTCCTTGTTTCCAACTACCACTAACCATATAAATAAAAACACTTTGCTCAGCTTCTACTTCTTCTGATGTTGCGTCATATAAATTTAAATGAAATTTTACACTACTAGTTTCACTTAATGAAGGAATAGTTCCCTGTTCTATTTGTTCAGAAATAAAAGTATAATCAAAGTCAATCAATATTCTTGATACATTTTGTACCGTTCCATTATCGGCAACCACTTTATTAATTTCTAATATCTCATCTAAACCTGTATTGATAGAACTTGTTGTTCCACCTGAATAAATGGTTGCGTCTCTTTTTCCAAATTCAAAATAATGCATTATTGTTCTCCTACTACTTCACATTCAATGTCTGTGTTTGGAAATTTAACCTCAAAGATACTTGGGTCCAATGATGGATAAACGATTCCTTTTCTTGTTGCTGATGTTATATCGTAAACATTCCCACTATATCCACCTGATAATAAATTTTTATTTTCAATCACAATTAAATCGGAATTAGGATTGTTATGGTCAGGTGGTGAAACACTAACCACTCCATCAACTTTTAATATTTCGTTAGCGATATCACTCAAAATAATCGGTTGATTGATTTGCCATTTCGTAGTTTCAAAATGTCTTTTAACCGCTTGAATGGCTCTAAATGAAACATCATTATGATTCAAACCTTTACGAACCACGATTGAAAATTTAACCGCAATATTAATAATAAAAGCATTTTTAATATTGATTGCGTCAGTTAATATTCTATATTGTGAAAGGTATAATTTTAAATTTTCTTTTACTGCTTGATTTATAGATTGATAGTTTTTATTTTCATCATAACCCAACACATACATATTTAAAGCCAATGGATTAGGTATTGTTACCTCTTCACCATTTTGAATTTCTAATTGTTCATCTTGAGCGATATACGCTTTCGCTATGTTTCCAAATTTTTGTGGTAATGAATAAACTCTTGTAATGTAGTCTTGTCTTGTCACCGCTCTGTTTTGTGTGTTAAGATATGCAGCAGCATTTTCTTTTACTTCAGTCAGTGTTTCTTGACTTGCTCCACCAGCTGCAGGTGTCATATTTGAAACACTTAAAGTTTGTCTACTCGTGTTTAATAAATCTGTATCTAAACCTGTCTCAATTATTGTATAAGTTAAGTCAGTAAAGTTCGTAATGGTGTCTGACGGCACATTATGTTCAACTTCTCCACCATAATTATAAACAATGGTTAATGTTGTATTAGCTGGTGCTTGACCAAAAGTTTCAGTTTTTAAAAAGTTACTTGGGTCAAATGACTCATCTATTTTAGAAACTCCAAAACCTAATGCTGAACCAACATTATCTGGATTTGGAATTATTACTTCATCTGCATTATCACTAACACCTGAACCAAATCTTAATTCTGTTTTGTTATCCGCACGAACTCTTGTCGTAAATCTTTTTGACGCTTTAATTAACCTTAATAAAAAAGGTGTATCATTTTGATATTGTGATAAAGCAGGGTCATTAAGAGTTGTATTTTCTATTGATTCAAATATAGTGTCTTGTGCTAAGAAAGGAACCTCATAATATTTTTTACCATTACTATCAGTAACTGATATTATTTCTGTAACTTTTTCATTTGACAAAACAATCTTATCAAATTTTTTGGCAGTTGAAAATGTAAAAGTTTCAGTTTCTCTTGTTCCTGATTTTGCAATTCCTTTCTTTGACAATTTGTAATTTGTTGGATTAGTTCCTGAAGATGGTATCAATTGTTCAATTGCTAATGGGTCTAAAGAACTTGAAACTTTAAAATTAACATCATCTAATAATGTAAATTCAATTCCACTATCAGATTCAATAATAGAATTTGCAGATACGACACCAGCATAACTTAAATCGGGAACAAAATCTCCAGCGTCATTTGTCGTTGCTGGAACTATCACTGAAAAATCTAACTCTGCAGTTGCTGGAACTGCTAACTTAGGTTTATATCCATATGATTGTGCTATTGCAAAAATATTTTTTCTTTCTTCTGCTTGTAATAAAAGTGTTTCTCTAAATTGATTATCAATATAATAATTCATCAAATCACCAACATAAGCAGCCATTTCAATGAACATCATACCAGGTGATGTCTCGTTAAAATCATTATATGTTTTTGGGAAATGTGCTTTTGCAAACTCAATTAAGTTTGTTCTAATGTCTGCAAAATCTCTACCAAGATAATCTACATCTTTTTTTATTGTTTTTAAATTTGTTCCAAAATCTGGATTTGAATAATCTGGCATATTGTTAATCTCCGTTAAAAGTGAATGTTATTTGGTCTAAAGTATTTGGGTCCAAAGTAATTGAAAATTCTATCTGAACAAAAACTTTATTTTGATTGTTCTCATCTTGAAAAACATTTACTTCATTTAAAATGACATAAGGTAACCATTCTGAAATAGCTTGTCTTATAGTTTCCTCTGCTTTATCACGAACATCATTTATTAAATCATTTGTTATATTTTCAAATAATATGTTTGATAAGTTAGAACCCAGTGTTGGTTGGTGTGGTCTTTCTCCTGGTGTCGTTAGTAAAAGATTTCTTATATTAGATTTAACTTGTTCAAATACAGTTTTAGATTGTTTAAAAAATCCATATGTTCCAGCGTAACTTAATGGAAATTGTATACCAACATAAAAATCATCATTACTATCTATGTCAAATGTGCTCATTTATTATTAAGGTCTATAATTACCCTCACCCTCTTTCTTTTTATTAATTGCTTTCATCAATCCAGAATAATCACGAGTTAATGCATTTTGAACTCCCTCAGGAACCGCGTCTACTGAAACACCAGCTTTCTTAATTGTGTCAACTGCTGCCATTTCTCTAGCTCTTTCTTTATTCTGTCCTCTACCTAAATCTCCATAACCTAATACTTCTGCCATATTGTC
>CETC01016848.1_pt1 | contig 11212 bp, 12 predicted proteins | sample 326911 | NCBI WGS metagenome assembly CETC01 (sample SAMEA2622694, study PRJEB7988) | marine metagenome | isolation source: saline water (ENVO:00002010), including
ACAACATCGACAAGTCCAAGTGGTTCACAGACATCATTTGTAAAATCATCATCAGCAAATGCTCAAGTGATACCACTAAATGAAAATGTATATTACGATGCCCCTCTCATGTCAGCGTCAGGTGTTAATGAGACAAATGAGATGGCGGGTGAAAAATCTTTGGATATAAATCTAGAATTATCAACAAACAATCCTCTTGTTTCACCAGTTGTCGATACTGAAAGAATGACGGTTTATGCTATCGCAAATAGGATTAACAATATTGACTCTTCGTCTGATGTGTTTCCAACTAGTGAGTTTGTTCCTTCTACAGAACCAGATGGTGATAATAACGTTGCGGTTTACTGTACTAGAAAAGCAACACTTGCACAAGCAGCAACATCTTTGAAAGTATTCTTTGCTGCAAATAGGGATGGAGATGCAGACATTAAAGTATTGTATAAAATTTTGAGGTCAGATGACGCGAGTGATTTTGATGAGTTGGGTTGGAGATTTTTCAATGATGATGCAGCTATCCCCGGCTTACCTGATAGTGTTACTAACCCATCACTTGGTAGAGATGACTTCCAAGAGTATCTGTTCTCAGCCGGTGTTACAGACGATGGTCTTGGTGATCCACTTGATGCATTTATCGCATTTGCGATTAAGATAGTTATGCAAACAACTAATTCTTCTGAACCACCAAGGATTAAAGACTTTAGAGCAATGGCATTGGCAACATAACATGAAGGATAAATTTTTAAGAGTAAAAGATGAACCCCATCTCTTGAGAGATGCACACTCTAATGCAATTGTAAATACAGATACAACTGCATATGAATTGGCAGTGAAAAGGTCAAAAGCTGCACAAGCGCAAAGAGATGAATTAAGGGAAGCGTCAAGAGAGATAAATACTCTAAAGTGTGAAATGCATGAAATAAAAAGTTTGTTACAACAACTAGTGAGTAAACAATAATGGCAACAGTTACAGCATCATCAGTAGGAACGGGTGACTCACTCGAAACATTTCGTCAACAATTCAATAGTTTGCGCTCGGATGTTAGTGGACTGTCTTTTGATAGTTCCATTATATTTGAAGGCGCGACTGCAAATGATTTTGAAACAACTTTGTCTGTCACTGATCCAACTGCTGACCGTACTATCACGCTTCCTGATAAAACAGATACCGTAGCTCTTCTTAGTGACCTTGGAGATAAAGTTTTATTGAATGGGACAGATGCGTCTGGCACAGATGCGGGAGATGAGTTGATATTAGATGGCACAGACTCATCTGGTTCCAACGCAAATGACAAAGTTCTTTTCGAGGACGCAACTGGTGATCATTTAGAAAACCCTGCTGTTCGTGTTGAGGTTGATGTGCTTTTGGAAACATCTACGTTTGCAAAATCTGATTTTCTTTTAGATGAACGCGATGGAGATAGGATAGAATTTGAAAGCGCGACAAATGATGTTCTATTAGGATCGTTGTTTAAACCTCCAGCAGCCGGTGGTCCACAATTTATCATACCCGCTTCTGATGGTGCAGAAAACCAAGTCCTTGCTACTGATGGTTCTGGTAATTTATCTTTCATCAACCAATCTTCGGGATTGTCACTGAACAATGACGGAAACAATAGGGTAATCACTGCAACAGGTTCTAACTCTGGTAACGGTGAGGCTAACCTTTTATTTGATGGCAGTACCCTTACTGTTACTGGTAATATCACAGTCCCTAATGATGGTGATATTGGTTCAGTCGGAGCTACGGATGCGATACAGATTTCTTCTGGTGGTATCGTAACCTTCAAAGATGATATAAAAATTAAAGATGGTGGAACGATAGGAACTGCCTCTGATGCAGATGCTATAACGATTGCAGCCGCTGGTGCGGTAACTTTCAGTCAGAGAGATGTTCATAGTAGTGGTATCACTATCGCAGACGGTGGTCAAATTGGTTCTGCAAGTGACCTTAATGCTATAACAATATCCGCTGGTGGTGTTGTTGCAATCACAGCGACAACTGCAAATACAAGTGCATCAGATGGAGCATTGACTGTTGCTGGTGGTGCGGGTATCGCAGCGGACTTGACAGTCGGTGATGATTTAAGACTTATCTCCGATGATGCAGTTTTATCTTTCGGTGTTAATAGTGAGATTGCTTTAACTCACAATCACAACGTTGGTTTGAAAATTACCTCCACTGCTAACGCACCTCTTTCACGCAGAAGTGAAGATGTGTTTATTGTGCTAAATGGCACAGATGCATCATCCTCTAACGCTGGTGATAACATAATTATAGAGGATGGCGGCACCGATGGAAGTGGTACAAATGCTGGTGATGATATTCTTGGTGAGGATGAAGTGTTCCTCATGGCAAACATGCAAAGAAATGTTATTGAGATTCGTGATTCTGGTGGGGCGTTATTGAACTCTGTTGCTGGATTTGCGCCAGGAGCAGCGTAATGGCAGTTAGAAATCCTTTATATACCATTGATGGTGATTTGTTTCAGATGACTTTAGGTGAGATTAATGAGTGGAGAGAGATGACTCAATTTCAATACTCGCAAAATCCAACAGCAGTTTTGACAGTAGTCTCAGATAGTGGTGCAAATATTGACGGCATGGCAGATACCAGATTACAAGCTGGTGCAACCTCACAATCATCAAGTGCGTTTGTTGCAGAATCAACAACGGCAGAACCCAGCACTGTTACGGTTAACTTTGATAAGATTAACTTTGCGTACACTGCTACAGGTAGTATTAATCAAACCACAGATACCGGCACAAGTTATCCTGTGTATTACGATAACAGCACGGGTTCTATTCGATCAATGTCTTTGACTGATTTATTGGACACTTTCATTCATCCTCAAGTTGACAATATGATCTCTGGCACTGAATCTAACTCAACGGCAGGAACATACACAATACACACGGCGAGTTCGTTGTCTGGTTATACAGACGTTTCTGGAGATGGAACAGCAGTTTTTATTGATACTAGAGCAGACACTTCAGCGTACTCGGCGGCTGGTATTCCAGAAACACTTGACCAACCAACAACCGTTAGTAGTTTCTTTTTGATGCAAAGAACTGGTGTCGATCCAGGCGCACCATCTCGAACACCTCTGTTTGTTAACAGTAGTAATAATTTACAAGAGTTCACTGCCAGCACCATCAATACTTTATTGGGTGAGTGGTTGAGGTTTACAGCCGCGCATTCTACAGATGGGTTTAAGGTAACATTTTCTGTTGGAACATCTGGTAGTGGTAATACCCGTGGATCAACGATGACAGATACTAAGTTGGATGGTTCTGGTAATTATCAAACAAGTCTAGTTGGTGATGACTATAGATCACAAGAGTTTCCAAATGGTTCTGCTGCTACCATCAACTCATTTAATCTAAGAATAAATAAGACCTAAATAAGTGTAGGAGAAATGCATCATGGCATATGAAGGTAAAGAAACTGACGCATACTTTGCAGATGGGACACCAAAGTTTCCGTTTGTTGGTCAGGTGGTGGAAGCATACTACACTGATCCAGAACTAAAACATATTTGTATTGTTTATAATTATAAAGTTCCAGAGGATGGTGTTCACACGGACGCACAAGGAAACCCCAACGGTGGCAAAACCGCCACCACAGTTTATAACATTGCAATTGAAAGTAATACAGAACCTCGTTTGCTTGCGTTGTTGGAGGAGTTCAATTGGGAATCTATTGATGAGTGTACCCGCGCCAGACATGAAGCACATAGACAAGAATTTAGAGATGCATTTCATCGTTATGCCACGCAGAATAACATGTATGGTCATGGCATGGATACCTCCGATCAAGATGAAAGACAAGGAAGTTTAGACCTTATATTTGAGTTTGATCCAGAGGACACAGCTCAGAAGGAAGAGTTATTTAAATTGAAACTAAAAATGTTTGAGAATGATGTGGTCAAGAGTAGTAGAAAAAGAAAAGCAAAAACTGAAATTCGTAAAGCGGAGACTCCTATTCAAGCACTCAAAGCGTATGCCTCGTTCTTCTAGTAAGCCGGGATTTTATTATGACTATATGAATTTAATTATGATGAAGAATGAATTGAAAATTTTTAAACCTAGATTCCATTGGGAGTGGGAAGAGGCACGAACATATTCTAAATTTCGTAAGATGGGTAAAGACGCATGGATGAAACTTGCGAGTGAAGGTTATGTGTTTACTGTCACAAAAAAAATTGTTGAAGATATTGAAAATACAGATGCAGCAGATGTAAGCTCTTTCAATAAATTAGAGACAAGAAAACAAATTCGTGTAATTAGACAATTTAAAAAAGGTATTTATGAGCTTCCTATAATTTACCTAGATAAAAAAGGAATGACGTTAGTTGGTGGAAACACAAGATTAACTGCTATGATGGCAAAAGAGGGTAAGGCAAAAGTTTGGGTTTTTAAAGTCTAAACATATCTAGGAGTTTGTTATGATTATTTTGGGTATGTCCGAAGGATACCATGATGCTGGTCTATGTCTTCTTGAAGATGATAAGATAATATACGCCTCTCATTCAGAGAGATATAGTGGTGTTAAGAACGATTCTAAATTACACCATTCACAATTTCCCAAATCAAAAAGATATCAACCAGACGTAAAGGCATTTTACGAAAAACCTTTTCGTAAAAATCTCAGACGTTTGTACGCTGGTCAATCTTGGCAAAAGGTATCTCAAAAATGTGATTACTATTTTGGTCACCATGAAACACACGCTGCTGCTGGGTTTTACACATCTCCATTTGATGATTGTAATATTTTAGTTATTGATGCAATCGGTGAATGGGATACCATTTCAATATGGGAAGCAAAGACAGTGAAAAAACATTTGGGGCATGTGACACATAAACTAAAGAAAATAAAATCTTGGAAATATCCATACTCTCTTGGTCTTTTATATTCTGCAATGACAGAGCGAATAGGATTGAAACCTAATGAAGAAGAATATATAACAATGGGTATGGCTGCATTTGGAGAACCCGTATACGATCTTGATCCTTTGTTATGGTTGAACAATCATCGTGGAATTGGTAATATTTGGTCAGGAGCAAAAAACGAAGACCTAGCGGCATCTGTGCAAGCTCTGTATGAAAAAGAACTTTTAAAATTAGTAAGTAAATGTCCACATGAAAATTTAATTCTCATGGGTGGATGTGCGTTGAACTGTGTTGCAAATTCAAAGATAAAAGGAAAGAATATTTGGATCATGCCTTCGCCAGGCGATGCAGGGAGTTCAATAGGTGCTGCTGCGTTAGTTAGAAAAAGAAAAATAAAGTGGGATGGTCCATATCTTGGTTATCAAATTTTAGGGCGACCTAATGTAAATGATATAGTATCTAAATTAATTGATGGTGAGATTGTTGGTGTTGCACATGGAAAGGCAGAGTTTGGTCCTCGCGCTCTTGGTAACCGTTCACTTCTTGCTGATCCTAGAGATGACTCTATGAAAGACAAGGTGAACGAAATTAAAAGAAGACAAAAGTTTCGTCCGTTTGCCCCTGCGATATTAGAGGAGTATGCAGATGAATACTTTGAGGGACCAATGAACGAGTACATGCAGTTTGTCGCAAAAGCAAAACATGATTATAGTTCAGTTACGCATATTGACGGCACGGCCAGAGTACAAGTGGTTAGAAAAAATTGTGGGTCAATCATCAGAGATATACTAGAGGAGTGGTATGATTCTACTGGTTGTCCGATGCTTCTTAATACATCTTTAAATATCAGAGGTAAACCGATGGTCAATACCGTCGATGATGCGAAAGAGTTTGAGAAAAAATATAATGTTCAAGTCTTCTAAGAAAAAGTTAATTACCTCTGGTTGTAGTTTTACTGATAGCTCGTATACTTTTACTCATGGATTTCCTGTGTGGCCAGATGTTCTTGGTGAGATGCTTGACATGGAAGTTATCAACTTAGGTAAATCTGGTAAAGGTAATGAATATATTTACAGCACGATACTTGATTGTTTAACTAAAGAAAAAAATGTTGGTTTAGTCATTGCCATGTGGGGAGAGAGTAGTCGTATAGATTTTGAGGTTCCCCATAGAGAGGACAAAAAAAGAACAAGACCACATATTAAAGAATGGCAAGATATTCAGACAATAAGAGAGAACCCAGATTTTTGGAAAGATATAGTTTCAGATTGTCTAACTGAATATGGGTTCGTTGAAATGTATGCAAGAACTAAAAAAAGTATGAGACTTATATACTCTTTTCAAGAGGTGATGAAAAGTAAAAATATAAATTATTTACAAATGGTAGGTTGTGGTCTTGAACCACCGATGTACGCGAATAAAGTAGGTAAACTTGTTTTAGACAGTATATACTTTGATTTGATAGATGAAAAATATTTTGTTGGTTGGCCGATGATTAGAGAAATAGGTGGAAATAACGTTAGTGATTTTTTAACAAAATTTGATAAAACAAGAACTAAAAATATAATTGATGGTAGTAAGGTATATAACGATAATGGAAAATTAGTGAGTTATCTCAAAGACTCGCATCCTAATAAATTAGGACATGAACAAGTAGCAAAGGTGTTGTATGATGCGTATAAAGAAATTTATGATGTACCTTAAATTGTACCTAAATAATTTTATTAGTAGATTTAAAACATGTGAAAAATCAAACTTTGTGTATGAGAGGGAAAATGAGTAATACAATATTATGTGTTAAGTGGGGTGACAAGTATGGTAGAGAGTACGTTGAAAAACTAAAAGAGCAATGTGAAATTTATTGCTCAGTGCCTTTTAACTTTTACTGTTTAACAGATAATCCATCAGAGGACTATGATATTCAACTACCCACAGATTGGGATCAGTATGAGGGTAAGCATAGTCGTTATAGAAATAAATTAGCACCATCAAACATGTGGGCGTATAGAAAACTTTACATGTTTAAGATAACTCAAAGAACACAAGGACGCGGTGGATACAATCAATCAGAGATTGATTTTAAAAAAATTGAAGGTGATAAATTTTTATACCTTGACTTAGATGTTATAATACACAGAGATTTAAAATATTTCTTTGACTTAGATATGGAGCGACCTTGGATTGTTCGTGGATGGTGGAATGACATAAACGAGTGTCGCAAAAATTATGCATCAATGAAGTCAACACCAATCAATTCATCTGTCATCAGATGGGACAGAGGTCAACTCATAAAGATATATTCTCACATCGTTAATAATTTAGATGTGTTGTTCTTTACATACCCAACCATTGATAATTACCTAAATCATTTTTGGTACAATATGTGGCACGATGATAAATCTCTATTTTCAGTTTTTCCAGAGGGAGACATATATTCATACTACAGAGGAAATGTCTGGCCAGATGATCTGGATGAGAAAAAAATAAGAACATCTAATAAAATCTGTTTGTTCAACAACAGTGCAGATACAAATGATGTTGAGGAGCTAAAGTCGTTATGGTAATTTTTGGAGAGGATGGTTATAACTTGCATTTACAATTTACACCAGATTTAGCAAATGATTGGAAGAACGCAATGTTTGCTGGTATGTTGTCTTCTGATGAACTTACTACAGGAAGTCATCAATATTTACTGCAAAGAGTTTTAGATTCTATGAACGCATCACAGTTGGAAAGTAAGATATGGTTGGTGCAAACACTTATGGAGTTGAAAATAAAACCTAAGAGAGTTGCTTTACTTGCTGGGTGGTTTGGACAATACATTGTCCCTTTGATGTTTGATACGTTCAAAACGTGTGAGTGGATCGAAAACTTTGAGATAGACTATGATGTCGCACCTATAAGTTATAAGTTTAACAAGAGATACAAAGATCAGAACATGTATAAAATAAACATGAGAAACATCATGATAAAACCAATGAGGATGAAACCTAATCCTAATCTACCTGTAGAGAAAGAAGACATTTTTGATGTGGTAATTAATTGTGCTTGTGAGCATATGTTTCCCATGTGGAAATTTAGAGACATGAACGAAAGGTATCATGGTAGACCTTTATATGTTTTGCAATCATCAAATGCTACTCAGCATGACGATCATATCAATTGTGTTGAGTCGGAGGATGAACTGATAGAACAAGCAAGAATGGTAAACGTGTTGTACTCTGGTTCAAAGATACTTCCAAATAAAAGCACAAGATTTATGGTGATAGGTCAATGACCCCTGTAGAGTGGGCAAGAAAAAATGACGTATGGTATCTAAAGATTGATTTAGAAATACCAGAGATTATTATAAGAGAGGCACAAGCGGTATATGATGAGGGGTTCTTTGTTCCACACCGTTTACAAGATGGAGATGAATGGTGGTCTGCTGCAATACATGGGTTTGTTCATGAGGACGAGATTGATACATCTTTAGGTTGGCGAAACACGATGAATCCAGATGGTCATGGATACACTGAAAATACTGTGAAGTGGGGATGGACTGAAGTTGCTGAAGTTGCACCAGAAATGAAAAGGTGGTTAGAGGAGTTTCCTCACAAACATTATAGACGGTGTAGATTTATGTTGATAAAACCAGGCGGTAGTATAACCGCGCATCATGACGCTGGTGAAAACAGAATAAATTCTGGTAGACAAAGAAGTTTAGCTGCTGCAATTAATTTGGCCATCTATCAACCAAACAATTGTTATTTGAGGAGGGTTGACACAAAAGAGGAACTACCATTTGAAAATTGCACTGGTTTCTGGTTTGATAATGGGGTCACCCATGAGGCACTAAACAGTTCAGATGAAAATCGTTTTCATTTCATTGTTCATGGCGGATCAAACAAAGAGAGAGTTGAGTTGATGAAAAGGTCAATGGTGAAACAGTTTGGTATTGGTGTACTGAAAGAACTTGACTGATGGATAGTTTTGATGAATTCAAACATTTGTGGACTAACAATCAAACTAGAAACAGAATTAAATACTCACACTTAATTTTTATAGTAGTATATCCTGATAAACTTGAGTGGGATTTTGGTGTAGAGAAACAAACACAAACCACTTGTTTACAAATCTCTGGTGGAATGACGGGTGCCGGGACAGGTCATGATGTTAAACTCATGTATCAAAGTGAGTTGCATGATTTTTTAAAAACATGCACACAAACTCATGCGATGATTACAACTGTTGGTATGGTGTTTGAGTTGACTGCAACCAAAACACCCATAATGGAGTTTCATGATTTTTCCAAGGGTGATAAGTTTTGCAAAGCACACATCATGGCAAAACCTAATGAGCCTGCGTGGTTGCATCATCAACACATTGAATTAAATATAAACATGTGGAAAGAGTTGGGTTGTCCTAATTTATTTACGAAAAAAATATGGGAGGATTACACAAGGTCAAAACAAAACTACCATGATGACTACACACCATTTTGGTTAGACCCCAAAGGATTGCCTCGTATTCATAATTTTACTGCTAATGAAAGAAGAAACAAAGCGTTTAGTTATGGACATATGAAAGAACGCAGAGAACTTCATAATCAAACATGGTCAAAAATTAAACTAGGAAAACTTGATGAGGTAGATCGTGAGGATAATTATTTTAGTAGGTTTATGACTCGTATGAGAGAGACGTACTACATCACAAACAATGAGGGTTCAAGTGCGTTTCCTGATTGTAAATTTGATTTAATCATAACACCGACTGCTGGTTATACAGGAGAGATACTGTCAGATGGTTTAGACTTTGATGGGGAAGTTATATTTTATGATTATACAAAACAAAACATAGATATCAAACGAACCATAGTTGAGATGAACATGTCCTCAACAGATTTGAAATATTATGTGAAACAATCCAAAGCTAGTTTTGATACAGGACTGTCATGGGATAAAATAGATTCTCTGGTAGAAACACAATCAAGAATGTTGGAAAAATATGACATAGATTATTGGGTGATGAATCTCGTAAAACCTGATTATGACAAACTTCTAGAAAAAGTTGAGGGTAAAAAAGTGTACTTCAACGCGAGTAATATATTCAGTTATCACATGTCTCATGCAGTATACACTTTGGATGAATTGATATCATCTTATGATAAGTTGCACCATATTTTGTCCCGTGCTAAATCGTATTATTTTAGAGGCACCAATCCTAATAAAAGATGGGAGTATATCAATAAATAATGTTATGTTGAAGTTAGGTAATAAGTATGAAGAACTAAACGAAAGGTATGACTGCACTGGTCATTATGAGGAGAAACTTGACGAAAATTTTCTTGAGTTTACTTTGGACGAGTTAGGTATGCCTTCAGCAGAACAGTTGTATGAACAAACACTAAAAATAGTTGATGAGATTGGTGGTATAAAAGGATGGCAAAGAGATAACAAAGAGTCTGAAAAATACAAGGGGTTTAGTATTTGTATAAATCCAAACGGGGATGATCATCTACAAAGTCCATACGCAAGTCTTGGTCATCCAAAACTAAACTGGGCGTATGGTAGATTATCTAATCCGAATCCACCTTGGCAATATGATAGAGATACATACTATGACACCTATGGATTTTCTACAGTTCATCCAGTGGTAGAAAAACATTATAGTAAATTTTTAAATTGTGTGGATTTATTACCAACTAGATCAAGGGTTATGTGGGCATATCCCGGCCATGAACAAAAATGGCATGTAGATGAAATTTCTCATACTGCGTTTAGGTTTAACATACCACTCATCACAGAACCCTCGTATGTATTAGAAATTGATGGGACAGATGATTGGGGTAATACACTACAACTGACAAAACATTTAGAGGTTGGTAAAGCATATTTTTGGAACACAAAAATACAACATAGGGTAAGAGAGACTGGTGGTGCAAAAGAACCAAGGGTTCACATTGTTGTCGGTTTCATACCTTGGTTTGAGAAAGATGGAGATGAATGGAAACCTAATAAATATTTTGGTATACAACCCATAGATATGATAAGATCAAAAATGATCTTTCCTTACGCGCCATGAAAATATTTGCAGTTAGAATAGGTGATAAGTACGGTCCAGAATATGAAACGTATTTAGAAAAAAAACTATCAGACTATGAGATGGTTTGGATACGAGAACCTTATGATTCTAGAGTTGCGTTGCAGTGGAACAAGATGTGGGCGATGCAGTTAGATGTTGATGAACCGATTTGTATAATGGACATCGACGTTCTTTTAGTCAATGACTACAAAAAAGTTTTTGAGTATCCTGTGGATCGTGGTCAGTTTGTTGCTATGCC
>CETC01019934.1_pt1 | contig 11198 bp, 6 predicted proteins | sample 326911 | NCBI WGS metagenome assembly CETC01 (sample SAMEA2622694, study PRJEB7988) | marine metagenome | isolation source: saline water (ENVO:00002010), including
AGTCACCACCGTCCACAAGAGAATGAATCGCACCTTTGATGTCAAGTGTTTCAGGGAAATCACCTACCCGTGTCTGCCCCCATCGAATGCCTTTACGGCCCACGCTGTTATGTGCAATGTTGGATATGTCCTGTGCCCCAGTCATCTTCCTCTTCCCACCCACGACTTTGCTGTGAGGCAGACGTTCTCCTGACATTGGACTTACTGTATGGGTAGAATGTGGGAGATACCGTGAGAGAAATGCCAGAGCAGGGTCAGAGTTCCTTCGATTACGACCCGCACCTATCTTCACATTCTCAATGATTCGTGCAATAGGGTGTTCTGCATGGGCTCTCTCTGAATCACCAATTTCACCTGTCGCATAGGCTTGTAGTAAATCCGCGCCTGTTGCATTTTCATTATTCTCAAACCATGCATCGAGATTGTTGACTTGTGTCTCCGGTAATCTCAATTCACTTGACGGGCGTTTTGAGGTTTTGAGATGGGTGATTTCATTGGCCAAAGTTTGGTCAATAATCCCGTCTTTCAATAATGAAGCAGCCCAGTCACCACGCTGTGCTTTGGACATGGATTGCGCAAGACGCATCCCGCCTTTCAATGCCATTGCAGTATTCACAAAGGCGCGATTGTGATTGTCCCCCTCGTCAAACATACCATATAGGTCAGGGTGAACCAGTTCATCTTCTTCATTGCGTTGACCTGACACATGTTTGAGATAAGCCATGATGCCTTTACCCATCGTGGTGGCTACACGGCGACTGTCGTTAATCTGATGCAGTTTCGCTCTCATTCTATCATCCACGACTTTGCGCATCGAGTCATGTTGCCCTGTATCGAACCTATCTGACAGAATCGAATTATGCAATTGCTCTTGCTGCAATAACTGTTCCCGTAATGTTTCGCGCCTTTCTGCGGCACTTTCCCCTTTGCCGGGGACTGCGTCACTTACTTCATGGCCCGCAGCGAGTTCATTCCGTATACGGTCTGCCCACGATTCAGTCAAGTCTTCGGGTGGAGGGCCAACAATATACTGTGTCTCCCCATCGCGCCAATCTGTATGTTGTTTGACATTGGCAATACGCTGAAGCCACCCATCTCCTGAACCCATATCATTTTGATTCATTTGGTCCTTTGAACGGAATACGTCGAATGAATCTCGGAGTTGACCGGGACGATGCTCTTTTGGAATCAATCTGTTTAGTTCTCCTTCTAAACGGCGCAGTATTCTCGGGTCACCACTCGCCATTGCGTTCTCCAATAACACTCTGTATGTTTGGTCTTCGGTGAGACCACCAATACTGAGGTCGTAGAGTTTTTCAGCAATGTCGCGCCCGTCTTTTGCGTGGTGTATCGCAGCCTTCCGAGGGTCAATAGTCCCTCCCGCACTCACAATCTCTTTCAGTTTCTCGACATCGTAAATGGTGAAATTGTTCTCACTGGGGTCTATGTCTGCAAGTCCTAACTCATCAAGATGCGCAGCACGCATCTTCCCTCTACCAAACAAATCGTAGGTGTAGTCATGTGCATTGTCTGCCAATAGTAGTTCAGGGTTCTCCCACAGTGCCCGCAACTGTTCACCTGTGTAATCACCTTCAATTGAATGATGTAAGCCGAGAAGGTGTGAAATTAGCATCAAATCAGACTGGTAATTTGATACGAGGTCTGTGGCAGGATTCTTTGAGAGTTTGGTGCCGTAGTGTCCTAAATCACCCGCACCCATTGTTTTACCACCCAAACCTGTATGCTCATGACCGGGGCTTTCGTCACGCACATTCCTCACCTTATTGCGCAACAATGTTGTCCCCGGCACAGGCGTGTCAATGTGTGACCCGAGTCTATTTTGACGATTCAGCGTCAATAAGCCACCTTCCTCACGATGGAACATCCCTTTAGCAAGTGCCCCCATCAGGAAATCGAACCCCGGCTCTACACGTAAATCCACATCCCCCATATCCGACCATGCATGTTCTCTCTTTGTGCCGAAAGGCACTTCTTGACCATACAAAGCGCGACCGTATGCATCCAGTTCTACGCTTTGGTCTGACGTGGTTGGCCTCTCTTTACCCTCTCGCGCAAATGTAGGATAACGCCCACGTTCACCTTCTTTGGGTATTTCACCAGCCTCCCCTGCTTGGAACTTGTCACTCAATTGTTGCTTCTGCCTTTGCTGTTCAGGGCCAGTATACACATCAGGTATTTCAGGTAGACCGCCCAATTGGATTTGGTCTTTGAAACTGGTGAATATACCGGGGAACATCTCATGGAAGTCATAGAGAAGGCTAAGAGGAGACCGAGCCTGACCTCCTTCATCGTCATAGGCCATATGTGCATGATGTGCAAAAGACTTGGGTGCGTCAGTAGGCACACCGTCTTTCATGTCCCAGTCAGTCAAAGCCCCCAACGGGTTGAAATGTGCAGCAAGGGCATCATGTCTTGCGTGGTGCCTCTGCATATTGGAAGCAATCTTTGTAGCCATATCTACAAGTTGTTCGTGCTGTTCGTCTGTCATGTGATGGGCATTTTTGAGTCCATCTATCAATGCGCCTTTAATGTAAACGCGCTCATCGTGCTTCACTGTGTGCCCTTTCTTATCTGCTACTGGGAAGTTGATACCTTGCTCTCTATCTTTTGGAGGCACAAGTTCTTTGTTCGCAACACTGGTTGCGATTTGGTCACGGAGGCTTAGACCATTCGCATCTCTCATGGTGAGTAGAGCCTCCTCCCATGCTTCATGAGGAATCTTGTCTTTCGGGAGATTACCTGCACGTGTGTCGTCGTGATTTATGCCTATGTAGGGGTCAGGTAGTTGTGTGCCAACTTTGCCCGGTCCATTGGTCGTGGCCTGATGCATAGCAGATAGACGCTGATGTGACATACGAGAGATGAAACCCTTCCCATGCTGACCGAGATGTGGGATATTCGGGTTACGTGGGTCGTCTACTATGTGCATGAAAATATCTGCACGCTCTTCAGGGTCCAACATTTCCAATCCCCATGTGTGGGCGAGAATGCCCATCTTGTCAGCCTGATGCACTACTGACATTGCTTTCTTTGTCGAATCGAGATTCAAGTGCTCTTTGCCCATCTCCCCATTCTTACCATAAATGGTATTGAACAAATGGTCATTTGGCACTCCTTCGTTACGTAGCATTTGGTGATTCTTGAATTGATGATGAGCCTGTTCATCATCATCAGGGTCTCTGCCGAAATGCTCTCTGTATCGCTTCTTCCATTTATTGAACCCGCGCGTGTATAATCCACCAAGAGAAGCACCTTCATCATGTTCAGGCAATGCCCATTCACCCATAATGGAAGAATGCCCATTCTTCAGATGTGCAGTCTCATGGTCAGCCATGCCTTTGTCTGCTATGTGTGCGTTCTCTCCTGCATTTGTGTAGAGGAATCGGTGATGCCTCATGGAGCCGGGGACTGACCTATCACTCGTATCAGTGAACAGATTCAATTGTTCAAGGGGATGAAAGCGAGCCACCATTGAGCCAGAAACGCCATATTCATTATCACCCATATTACCACGTCGAGGTCTTGCTGACATGGCCTTAAGTGCCAATGCTTTCTTATCCGCGTCAGGGTGTTCCCAATCTGAACGGTGAAGGACTTCCTCTAATGGCACAATAGGGCGTTGAGGGGCAGTGTGTGCAGACGAATGCCAGCCTGAACCAAGAATACCTTTCTTACCACCTGTGGTCAGACGCTTCTCCCCCGGCCTAATCACAAGCCTTTTCCCTTCACCTGCAAACCATTGCTTACCTCTTGCACCGGCAGAGATGATTGGTTCATCTCTTAGCAAACGGTCAGCCAATATCGAAGCGATATAGTCATCGTGTTTTGTAAGAGGCACATTAGCACGCGAAGCACTCAATGTGGCGTAATGGAGATTCGCTGCCTCTTCAATAGGGCATGAATCAAACATCAAAGACTTCAGGAAGTCTGATTTAGCCCGCTCATAGAACTCTGCGGGCCCTTCAACAACCACACCAACACCACCTCAATCACGGGCAATGTTCTGCACTGCCTTTTTCAATGTGAATGTGCGGTCTTCGATTGTGTATAGCCCGACAGGCACAGTATCGTCTCCAGTGACGTGAGCATCTAACGCCCCATCACCTTCATGTGGATTTGCATTCACAAATGTGACATTCTCTGCTTTCGGTGTGGTCTTCTTCACATCTTCGACAGGGTGCTTGTCCCCATTGGTCCAATAGTGCATAGGTCGAGTGGCTTCAACACCACTCACATTGGAGAAATCGTCATGGCGACACATGACATCTTCCAAATCTTTCGCTTTCTCAATGAGCGCATCCAATTCAGGTGCGCCTTCTCCTGCTGCTACTCTCATTGGTTTCATCAGACATGCCTCCCTTCTGCTATTGCGGCCTCATGGGCCATTGCATGAATATCATCCCATTCCATATCATGCCATTCCTCATTACTGGAAGGCATTTCAATACCCATTGTTGAATCTACACCGTTGGCTTTACTGATAACATCGTCAACATCGCCGCGCAGGGGGTCTCCCCACACATCAGTCGAGGCCGGACTCACTGTCCGCACATATCCTGCACGCTTGAGAATCGCCATAGGATTCCTCAATGCTGCCCCTTGTTCAGTAATTCTCGCGTCCATTTGTTCCATCTTAGAGATGAGTGCGTTCATCAACGTCATGACGGGAGAATCTTCTTCTGTCATTTACATCCCTCAAATACGATGGCCGGGGGAACGGTGAGGTTGGAATCGGCTACCAATGCGGTTCGGGGCGATAATGCCCAATGGACGTTCTTGTGTTTCCGACACGTATTCAATCTTGTTGAATTGCATGACTGGAACACCACCTGCAAACAGGTCATTAGGCCCAACAGCCTGTTGACCTTCGACTTCAGATTTGTAAATCTCTGTCACATCATCAGCAAGATAATCACTGGTCTGTGAAATCGCTCGCAACAATTGCTGTGCAGCGACAAGGTCTTCATCTTCTAAAGCCTGTTTGAACTGGCTCAAATTACTCTCCAACTTACGGACCATAGGGTCCATCTTCACTACCAATGAGGTCGCCATCGGTATTGCGCACATACTTACAGGTCTTGAACCTATCGCGGGAGATTAGAGTCCTTCTGCTTACCTTCTTTGGGATTTTTCGCTGCGTCAATAGAATCCAGTGCTTGTTCTATGGGTGTCTTTTCAGAGCCGCGCTGTCCCTTCTTACCACCTGTGGGGTGACCAGTCAGTCCTTGCACATTCTCTACAGGCGCAGGACCTCGGTCACGCATTCCTGTGCCTTCACCGAGACCGAGATTCGCAGCCTTCATCATAGCGGGCACATTACCTGTCGCTGAACCTCCACCAAAGGGCACACCTCCCGAACGTGCTGGGTTCATCATGTTACCCATAGGAATAGGCTGCTGTGGCATACCTCCGGGTGGTGGTCCACCTGTTGGTGGTGCACCGCCTCCGGGTGGTGGTCCACCGGGCATACCTCCTCCGGGGCCTCCGGGGCCTCCGGGGCCTTGTTGCAACCTCGGGTCAGGTCTCTTGTAGACAAACCGAATATCACGTGCCGCGTCTTCTTTCAATTCAGGTTGGAAGCCGAGTTGAGCCATACGCTGTGCGATATTGACTTCCATTTCATCACGGCGCAAACGAGTCACATCGTCTTCTTCCTCATTCGGATAGAGTGCAATTTGCCAATCACTGACTCCCATTTCTTTGAGCATTCGTGGGAACAAATCGCGCGTGTATATCTTCTGTCCGAACTCAACGGCTCGATTCGTCACAAGGATTTGCATACCTTCGTTGTTGAGACCGCCTCCTTTACCTGAATCCATCATGAAGATGTTCGACACGCCATAGAAGGCAGCAATGCGCATACGCAATTCGTCACGCACTTGAGCATACTGCATCTCATCGAGTGTGTCCATAAAGCGAACAAACTCAACCTTTCCGCGACCTGTGGCTGATTCGACACCAACCTTCGGGATGTAATGTGGGTCACGTTCCATTTTCTCTTCTGCACCTTTCCAAAACGACGCAGTTGACTGAATGTTGTCTGTGGTGATTGCGAGAACACCACGTGGGATTCTGCGCTTTGAATATGCGAGATACATGTAGTTGTCCATCGCAGTAAGCGTCATGGCTTGACGCCACATGGTAGCGACTGGACTACGACCATACAATTTTGACGGGTTGTATTTTGATATGTGCACGACTTCGTTGTCGAGATAATACTGGGTCTTTCCTGACCCCGCAGTGTTGATGTAATGGACATCCTGTAACGGTAGACTACACACTTCACACTTCGTATGATTATCAGGACTACTGTGTGGGTAGGTCTTGTCTCGATGCACAGGGCAGACCAAATAACGACCACCACGCACACCACGCTTATCGGCCACCAATCGGAAGAAGGTGGGGTCACCTCTCAAAATCTCCTTGACACGGAAGAACTCAATATCACCTGATTCAGGGTCAATGAAATACTCTTTCACAAGAACAAGGAATGCATCATCAACAATGTCAAGGTCCCATTCGACCTCTTTCATCACATCAATGAAAGACTGGTCCATAGAGTTGCGTTGTTCCAACATCCATCGTGGGTAGATGATTTCATCAGCGTCAGGGGTCTTGAAGTCAACGCTATCACACACATGACACTGCTCGATTGTATCATGCTGATATTCCTCCATGCACGTATTGCATTTCTTGTGATACTTCTTCTCCCAATAGTAACCCCTTCTGAAGATTTCTTGAGCGAGAGTCTGGATAGTTGTGCGTAAAATGACGCTCTCTTGCACTGTCGCATAGAGGGCAGGAATGCTAACACCCTGAACAAGGACTGGTTCTTGAATGCCCGCCTTCCATAAAGGCATCATTGGTTCAGGTGTAGTCTTGCGACGGAACGGCTTACCGAGAGCCGACAGGAACCGACCAATTGGCCCACGTCTTTCCTCTTCACCTGCCATCATATCGCCTCAATCAATGCATTCGCGTCGTCCAATAGTCGAATAGTGTCCGGGTCGCGTTGGAACCACGACAGCACATCTGCTTCTTCAACATTCCACTCTCGCAATAATTCGTCAGCCTTGACATCTTTCCAGTTTTCCCATTTCACCATACGCTCTAATTCTGTGCGTCTTTTGCCGATGAGGTCACCATCTCGACCGCGCAAGTTCAATAATTCTAACACGCATTGAGCCTGTTGTTTTTTCATCCGTAAATGGGGCATTACGCCTTTGAGTAGTTTCTCCAAATCTGCTTTGGAATAGAACTGCAATCTGTGCTGTGACCGTTTGCTATTTTTGTGCACTTTCAGACCAGTTTGGAATACACCACATTCCAACACTTTGTGCAGTTGCTCACAGTGTATCTTCCCTCGGTCACCAGTCGCTACAATCCCTGCGCGAGGCTCACCACGTTTGGTGATGGTGATGTAACCATCAGCATCGAGGAAGCCCGCAGCGTATGCCCACGGGTCTTTGAGAAGCAATGTGGTGTTTGAATCAAGCATCCATGTGTCCCGAGAGCCTTTGACTATATCATACTCAAGACCATACATCTTGAGCAGTTTGCCGAGTCGTGACACAGTGAGTCCGGGCGAATCCGGCATTCGCTCAACAATGTTACGCGAAGATAACATCTGTGATGAATCCTCAAGAATCTGTTGTGCGCGAGTCATCCATGAAGCCTCTGTCTTGTTGAGTGTGTCTGCTTGATGTAACGTATTGCGCCATTGTTGTTTAGCACCTTGTCTCTTCTTCATGGAATCAACCCACAATATACGCTGCTCATCATCGAAGTCCCCTTCTATTTGGGCCAGTTTAGTGATTGCATCATTGGCGGTTTCCCACGCCATACACGCTTGACGCAATGATACTTCTCGACTTTTTCCGAATAAACGAAGTGATTTCAGATTACGGTCAGATAGACCGAGTGCACGCACAGTGTCTCCATGATTATCACACCATGACAAATCTTTCAATGTGCGTTCGACCTCTAATTGCTTGAGTGCCCTTACTGCCTTGATAGCACCATCAATATCGTCACGCATATCTTTGTGCTCACGACGGGCTTTGCGCAGACTTTTCACTACACCTTCTGCACTGTCCCCAAGATAATGCTCAAACCAACCATCACCGTTAGTTGGGAATGACAGTTTCATTTGACCCATACGCTTCCTACGCTCTTCGTCCTCTTTCGGGTTCTTCATGCCTTGTGGCACAGGTTGCCCTGCCAATGCGCCTTGACCTTGTGAGATAGGCGCAGGACCATCACCCATTGTAGGCCCAGCAATACTGTTCTTCAGTAGTGGATGCTGTGCGAGTTGTTTGATGACCCACTGTGTAGAGTCATCTTCTCCAATAGGCACAGCCGCATCAAACTCATCACCAACCAATTGAGAAGACCACATATATTCACCTCAGTCCAATAGGCCCTCCATCAGTTCATCTAAATCAACAATTCGCTCACGGAACTCTGTAGTAGCCCAATTGGCCAACGCCAGTGCGATAGCGAAGTCATCATGCCGAGCAATGCTTTCCAGTCGCCCTTTCTTTGACATCCCGAACATCAGAAGTTCCTTTTCCAATTGCCCAACAATGTCACGGGAACGGTCATCACCCCACGGAAGCCTCATCTGCTCTCGCTCAAATCGTAACACAAGGCCCATGAGCAAACTTTCACGCTTCTGTTTAGTGGAAATGAATGTGCGAATGGGCAAGTCTGTATCTGCGCGCAACTCTGTTGCGAACACACGTTGGAAATGGTTGGCTTCTAATTCAATGATGTCCGGTTGGAATCTGTTATTGAGGCGTTGGATTTCCATAATTTGTGTGCGGAAGTCCATACCTTTACGTCGAACAACATGCACCAGTTCTAACAATTCAGGATTAGAGGCGGGACGGCGGACTACCAACATCACAGTGTAGTCTGCTTGCCTGTCTGAAGAGATAGCAGGGTCCCAACCAATGAAATACTGGTCATCAGGTTCACCATCAGGTTTCTCAAGTAATGCACGATGAGTGTCTTTTGCTGCCTGTAATAGATGAGAAGGGAACAGGCTGCTCATATCGTCCATCGGCTCGCACAAATACTCACGCGCGAATGCAATAGCGGGCATATCAGCACGACGTGCATCCAATGCTTCCAATGACCATCGTTCAGGCCATAGCGGCACACCCTTAGCATCCATCGCTGGATATGTCTCCACAAGATAACCGTCTTTACTCTCTAACTCTGTGTAAAGGTCAGTCGGTGTGAACGGTGTGCCCACAATCATCAGTTTCGCACTGTGGTGCAGTGTGGGAATCATAACTTCATAGAACCATGAGGCTACTTTCTGCAACTCGGTCTCGGTGGTCCCCCACAGAATGTCGTCACACAGAATAATGTCCGGGTGAGCACCACGCACAGCACCACCAACCGATTTCGCGCTGATACGAGAACCATTCTTGAACCCGAAGAACGTCTTTGCCCATGAATCCTTCTTTTTCATATCAGCCAACCACGGCACACTGTCAATGAGGTCATTGAGTGTGCGCATGTGCCGGATAGATTGGTCGAGACTGTGACTGAAAATGATACTGTCTGTTTTTGGATTGAACGCGACTTTCCATAGGAGGTAACACAGGAACAATGTAGATTTCCCGTGGTCACGCGCTGCTTTCACACAATATCGGTTGTGAGTATCGAGATTATGAACCCAGTCTGCATGATGATGAGACAATTGGAACTCCATGATTTCTTCAAAGAAGAACTTGAATGAGCGTTTGCTCATCTCATAGTCAATCTCATGCACCAAGTCGGCGTTTGGGGACGCCATTGAAATCACTCATATTGCTGCATCGAGGTATTCCAATTAGATTTCAACATGGTCAGATGGTCCCATGCCATATTCAGAGCATCATCAGATAGTGTGAGTTCGGCAAGGTCCTCTTCGGTGTCCAGTTGCTCTCTCTTACGCTTGTTCTCTTGCACTTTGTCAAACATCGCCATAGCATCAGTTGCTTTCTGTGAAGGTTGCCCCTCCTCTCTGACTCGTTCAAGCAAACCCTTCGGTTGCTCTACATCGAGTGATTCACCACCTTCCTCTTCAGCACTCATTTCTTCACCGAGTGCAGCAAGGCGGCTACTTGCCGAACCTGTTGGTGTTTCAATTTCCGGTTGCTCTACATCGAGTGTGTCCATGCCTTCAACTGGGACAGGAACTCCATCGGCACCTGCCTCTACAGTTTCAGAAGCGTCACTGGGGAAGTCGTCAGGGAGAAGAGCACCTTCCACGTCTGCGTCAGAAGGCAACTCACCTGCTGGTGGTGATGCACCGAATCCGTGTTTCCAGCCTCCTTCTCTCATCAGTCCTTGTTCACCAAAGAGTCCTTGTTCAAGTCCATGATGAGCACCGCCTTCCATGTGGGCTTGTAGTCTCCTTACCAAGCCGGGAGTTGCGCCTGTGCGGGCTGCCCAATCCTGAATGTTTTCACCTTCAGTGGGCCCTTCCAATCCTCCCAATTCTCCCATTGTCTTCTTACCAAAGCCTTTGAAGCGTGAGCGTGGATTTGTTTTTCGGTAACCTGCTTCACCCACCTGTGGAGCCCACCACGGTAATTCATCAGTAGCAGGGTCACCGCCTTCAGCAATCTCACGGACTGCGGCTGCGTCATCTTCTGCTTCTGCTTCTTCTTCCACTGCTGCTTCAGGGTGAACAAACTCACCTGTCGCATCATCAATTTCGCCACCTGCTTCGCGTGCTTCAAGTTCTGCGGGACTACGACCTGTGAGTTGTGCTGTTTTCGCTGCACGCCTTCGCCTTGCCGAGTCACCCAATGACTCTAAGAATCCGGGGCCTCTCCTTTCAAGATATTCCGCCCTTTCGGCTGCTTTTTGCTCTTTCGCGGCTGCGCGATTTTCCTTCCAACCCGACATTGTGTCTGCCATGCGTTGCCTCCAACCGGGTTTAGCCGTCGCCATGCCTTGCGCTCTCATTGCATCTGCACCGACGACTTTTTCCATATCTTGCTGCCAAGCAGTCATAGGGTCATTCCTGCTACTGAACGGATTGGCTTTCTGCCAAAAACTTCGCTGACCAACTGGAGGTCCGGCAACTGTGCCCATTGGGCCCGACATGGAAGGCTGATGTGTGCCTTCAGGCAAAAATCCGGCTTGCATAGCAGCAGGGTCAGGGGGGTTCTGTT
>CETC01033665.1_pt1 | contig 11194 bp, 12 predicted proteins | sample 326911 | NCBI WGS metagenome assembly CETC01 (sample SAMEA2622694, study PRJEB7988) | marine metagenome | isolation source: saline water (ENVO:00002010), including
TCGGGCAGGGGTGTTTTTGTATCTACATATAATGGAGAACAGATTGTATGATAGATGTTGATATACATGACTTTGCATTGATACTTTTGCTAATCGCGTTATTGCTTCTACCAGAAGAATAAATATTCACGGAGAAGTTAACATGATTATTGCAGGAATTGATTATTCAATGAGAGGTCCTAGTATATGCATATACGCAGGGACAGAAAAAGATTCTTTCTCTTTCGAGAGATGTAGAATCTTTTATTTAACTGACGTAAAGAAATACGCCAACTATTACTTGGAAAATATAAGTGGTGAACGCTTTGTGGATTATAACCATGAGTGTGAAAGGTATAAAACCATTGCTGATTGGGCAATCGAAAAACTGGTGGGGGTTGATCAGGTAGGACTTGAAGGATATGCATATGGTGCGAAAGGTAAAGTCTTTCATATTGCAGAAAACACTGGCATCCTCAAGTATAAGTTATATGAAGCGGGAATTCCTGTTGAGATATTCACCCCATCGAATGTGAAGAAATTTGCAACAGGAAAGGGCAATGCCACCAAGGAAGATATGCATCACACTTTCAAGAGAGAAACCAAACGAGATATAATGGAAACTATAACGCCAACAAGAAGCACCATAGTAAGTCCTGTTTCCGATATTGTTGATTCGTTTTATGTGTGTAAACTGTTATATAACAACATCAAGAAAACTTCCTAGATTTTCTTGAATCCATTTTTGATCTTGATATGTGATATTATCTTTTTGGTGAGCGAACTCGTAACCTTAGATGCATATCCACCAACACCAAATATTTCTTTTCTTTCTTCTGGTGATAGTCGTACTTTCATCTCTTCTACCAGTTGAATGATCTCTTTCATTGCTTCTTTATCGTTTCTGCCATCTATGAGCATCCATCCTACGACACCCAGCGAAGCGACAATACCGACAATCAAGACAATGAGTCCAACCGTTGCAATTTCCTCAAGATAGAATTGTGATGCTGCCGCAAATCCTACGGTAAGAACACCAATAGCCAATACAATACCGCCAAGTTTACCACTTACCCAGAAGGTGAGAAATGCACCACCAATGAGCATTGCGAACCCTGCCACAAAGAACAAAGTTATAAAACTGTGCAGGTTCTGAAGTGCCTCTTTGCGTACTTCTCGATCAGATTCTTCGTATTCTCGAACCAAATCTTCGAGGTGTTCGATCTTTCCTATGGCCGCGGAAACTCTCGCGTTCGCCGCTTCTAGATCCTCTAACGCCTCGTCTATCTTTACTTGTTCCTTCTCCGCATCGTCCACATGTTCCTTGATCTCCTCGGCGCTGATCTCTATGCTTCCCAGCACGGGATCTCTTTGATTTGGTGCTAAGGCGATCTCGTTCAAGATAGAATCCGCTCCCTCGTCGATGCTCACCAGACGCTCTGAGATCGCTCCTGTTGCGTCTGTGATCTCTTCTGTCTGTTCCTTCTGTTCTCTTATGCTTTCTACTACGGTTGTCGAAGCGCCTCCGCTGTTCGGTATCAATTCTATCGTTTCGCATCCGATCAGAACCGACATGAGGGGCAGGACAAATATTAACTGCTTCATTTGGTGGAGTCTCCATATTTACGGGTGATAAACCTAAGTTTAGGCTCAACAATAATAATCCGATTAGTTCCATTTAATTTTCCTTTGTTGGTGGAATGAGGTAACTCATTACGCCACTTTTTTCATCCTTAATGATTATCGCGGCGGCCGGGTTTCTGTGTGCATATGATCTAATTTCTTGGTTGTTCATGTCTTCCATGTTCATCTTTTTAGACCATCGTTCGTATTTGGTTCTGCCATTAAGGCACTTTGAATATTCTTCACTGGTGACAGTAAAGACGGGACACCCCGCAAAGGTTTCTTGAACTTTCTTTTTTTTACGAGGTTTAATTGCCAGGTCGTCTGCATCTCTACCAGCAACTTGAGGTTGATCTGCTTTACCTATGTTATATCCCATTCCTGAAATACCACCACCGGAGGCAAAATTTACTGCCATCTCTTCTGATAGTTCGTCAAGTAATTGCGTAAATGTTTTCATCGTTTTTTCTTTCCTCTATATTCTTGCCAGAACTGCTGCACACTTTCTTTTCTTTTCTCTTCTCTGAGTTCTGGGGTGCCCTTCTTTTTGGTATTACGAAGGTTTTTGATTTTAGTTAACGCCACTTTTCTCTTCGCAGAAGGCATTGTGGGTGATACAGAAACACCTTCTATGCTTTTACATGGTGTTTTGTTTGGTTTCGCCGGGATTCTTGACGATTGCTTTCTTGTTCTTTTATTCTTCCCACATCCACAACCCATTATACGCTCCTTGTAATTGTTAGAAGTTTCTGTACTTGAAGATCACACTGGGTTTGTCTTTGTCCACCAGGCCAGTATAGGTAATCTTTTTCTTTGTTCTTCTTTAGGTTTACGAGAAGAGGCAGAGTTACTCTCTCGATCTCTTTCATCTTTGCTTGAAGGAGTTCGTCATATTGCTGCTTGACTGCACCAGCACCTTCGCATGTGGAGTTCATTTGGAGAATTAAGTCCAACTTTTCCTGCATTTCTTTGATTTCGTCAGGGGTAGTTGCATCATCTAACTTGATAAGAGAATTTAATTCATCTTCGTCTGCCGCAGTGAAACCAAAATCAAAGTTAGAATCTAAGTATTCTTCTGGAATCTGTTCATCTGTCATTATTTTCTCCTATCTCGGTGTCAAATAGCCAGTTTAGTTCGATGTTATCTATGTCAACACCTACGCTATTTAAGTATTGTGTGATTTCATTTAAGACATAATCCCCATCTCCGCCAAGTTTTTCTGCTTCATCACGAAGAAGAACCATCGCGGTTGGGAATGTTTTTAGTTGTGCTTTTAGTTTTGGGTCGGGGATTTTATTGATAATCTTCTTCAGATTTATAATAAGTCTGTTAAAGACATCAACAGATTTCTTTTCAACAGGATCTAACGTATCTAAATCTCTTATGAACTTACCTTTTGCATCAATAATCTTGTGCTTGTATGCATCCATGCTGGTAAATGGGGAAGATATTAGTTTGATAAACTTATATACCGTAAAAGCACTCACTACTTTGTTAAGATCGTTTGTTTCGTTTATCATTTGATGCTTTCTAGTATTTTAGTTATTCTGTGATCCGGTGGTATTAAAGATAAGTCTATCTCTGGTATTGAATATGGCAAATAGTTTAGGTATATTAAAAAGGATTTTAAATGCGGATGAAACTCCTTACCTATTTTAAAAAACAAAATCCTTGAACACGCCTCAGCACCAAACACATTGTTTAGTATAATTATATGATTCAATACTAACCGTTCGCGTAGGTGACCCTTAGACTCATACCTTCCTAATAGGCGTTTGATGTACTTTATTCTATTCAGATCCTCTTGGAATTCTTCCATGTCTTGACACTGAGGATTTGTATACATTTTCATAGCATACATCAGAAAGTTGTTTTTATTTAATTGTTTAAAATCCATAAACTAATACCAAACATATTTAACCTCAAGTCACTTTATGTCCCTTATGCTTCTTATGGAGAAGATCGTCATGATCGCCGTCTTTGGCATCACGATGGAAATCGTCTCTCATCTTACCTGCTACAGCATGAACGGTGTCTTTACTAAATCGATGACCATGTTCTTTGTGGTATCGATCAGATGCATCTTTCGCTGCATAGTGCCATGCTTTGTGTGCTTTGTCGTGATCGTACTTTCCGGATGCCATTTTGTTTCTGAGATTCTTCTGGATTGGCTTAATTCTTTGACGGTGCAGATCTGCGTGATTATTTGCATATAGGTGTAGTTCTCGTCCATCGTGATCTAATCCTTCTTCAATAACTTCTTCGGTCTCTTCGCTGACAGTTCCTTCTCGTACAGGAACTACCTTTGCTGACATGTTGTATAACCCACCCTCGGGTTGTTCGACAGAAACTTCTAACGCCAGTCCTACACCACCGTTGAATTCTGAGATACCATCTGTAGTTTGGAATTCATCATGTGGGGTGTCTACTGCTTTACCAAACGTACCACCAAATCTGTTGAGGGGTAGTTTGACACTTCCACCGTCAAAGGATGAAGTGTTGGTCCAATCAAAATCAAGAGTCATGGTGTTAAACTTATGTCTTAACTGTGCCATTGCTCCCTTTGGATCCAAGAACTCTTTCTGAGTGAATGCGTTGAGGAATGCGTTGATGCGTCCTAACTCATCTTGGTTGTCGATCCGGTGAACACCATAATTACTATGGGCGCTTCTTTGACCAGATCCCCATGTGGTATATCCACTCTCTGAGAGTGGTTCGAGTTTACTTACAATTTCTTTAAATGACTTCATTTTAGTCTCCAATTGGTTGGTATGTGCATACTATTTATATATGCCACTATTTCATCGGTGCTTATTCAACTGGTGTGCCAGTTGTATTTCTATGATCTTCCGGGATGTTTCCATCCACTCTGATACGATTTCGGTGTCAATCTCGTCTGCTTTAGCCAGACTACACCACTGCGACATAACATATCCTATTGCTTGGTTATTTTGTCTTATTGGTAGGAACGAGAATGCTATGGTATTGCTGTTTTCCATGAATTGTTTGCACCATGAGTCTTCAAGATCCGATACCATGTATATTTCTGGGTTGTCCTCTAGAACTAATGTCAGTCCATCTATACACATAGAGAGGAGCAAGTCCTGTTTCACTTCGCGTTCACTTGAAACGCCTTTTCTTAGTGATTCGTGGGTTAGGGATTGCTTCTTCATAGAAACGCCATTCAGGAACTCCCCACCATTATGGAACTGGACTATTTGTGCCCTTGCACAATCGGTCTTTACTCGTAGTTCTGTGAGAGTTTCATGCAGTTGTGTGTGAACATCCCAATTGCATGATGCAGGCATTTTTAAGTCGTGGGGTTTGGGTAATCCAATCTTTCGTTTCCTTAACAAGAAAACTACTGCCGATATTGCTCCAGCACCAATACCCGCGAGAACGCCCCCTAATTCAAACCAAAATGTAGTATCCATTTACTTGATCCTGTTAAATTTCTCGTCTAGACTATTTATAGACATAAAAGGTGTGTGTTTAGTGAGTTTCTTTCTTAAAGCGTCAGTACCATATTCACCGGCGCCACCTTCTTCATTTGTCTTGTTGTTTCCAATGCCTCTGTTCTTGGATGCAGAGGTAATTTGGATATTGCCTGCCGAGTTATTTAAAGGGTTTCCGTCTTTGTGGTGAACATCTTTACCATCTCCGACTTTCAATTGGCCTTTTCTTATTTTCTTATTTCTCAGACTTGTCCTTGAACTTCTTCTGGCTCTTTGTTCTGGAGTGCTGTTGTATTCTTTCTGTCTCTTTGCACGACGTACTGGATCTTCTTCCTCTGATAATGAATTTAGAAATTCTAATTCATCTCGTAAGTCTGCAAAGTTATCCTCTCCAATTTCAAGGTTCTCATAACCATTAGTCCACCTCAGTACCTCTTGGATTACTCTTCCATTATCAGAGAGTCTTGGTACTATGGTTTCTAGAACATGATTGTAATCAATGAAGAGTTCTTCGCCTTCTTCTATATCTTCTGTTGCAACCGTGTAGAAGTTACCGTCAACCTCTTCCAATCTAAGGTTGGGGTGACGACTGTGGTTGGTTAGACGACAGAAATCTGTTCTTTGATATTCTGGTGTGTCTTCTGTGATGTTGAGATAGTACATTCCTACCATCTCACCCTCTCCAACATTCTCAGTGGCAAAACTACCAAGTCCATGTCGATCTGACTCTTTAAACTCATAGGAATTCTTTAGAGTTGCGATGTTGGTTTTCTTGTTGTAGTTATATTGATTGGGTGATTTGCCATCTTTCTTTGCTGCACGATCCTTGGCACGTTCACCAGCAGACATGCTGTTTCTTTTCTTACCTTTGTCTGTTAGTTCCTGACTGCCTTTCTTTAGCACACCATTCTTCTGAAGAGAGGCATTTGCGATGGCATATGCAGCATCCTTGGACTTACCTTTTGCCATGAGTTGCTGTACTAGACGATCAAGGATCTCTGGTTCCCTCAGTAACTGAACAGATTCCTCTACGGTTTCTGTGTCGTCTTCACCTTCGTGATAGTCAACATCTTTCTCAATAGGAATCCTCTTGGTCATACCATCGATTACGATGTCGGTATATTCACCAGACTCTTCGACGTTGAGATCAGCGAGGTTGATAGAACTGGTGTCAATTGAATCTACTTCAATACCAAGGAACTCTTGAAGTCTGCCTGGATCTGATCCGATATACTTCGTTGCCTTGTTCATGTATTCTTTGAAGTTTTCGTTGTCCTCGTTCATCATTCTATTAGCAACCCATGCAAACGCTTCTTTTGTATCTGTAAATCCCTTGGCTTTAACAATCATACCAAGTGCTGACCAATACGAATATGAACCGGTCTTCTGCCTCTGGGAGGATTTGAATCTGGTAAGGATGTTTAGGTTTGCGGGTAATGCAACCTTATCGATATAATCAGGATCGATTTTAATCAGTTTGGCTTTGGTTCCATCCCGGTTCATTGAAAGAACATGAGTTGCACACGCATCAGAGTCCTTACCAAATTTCATTTCCCCTGTCATTGATTCGTGGATGATTGCACGTTTAAACACCGTACTGTTTTCCATCAGTTCTGAGAATTTTTGGGTGTGTTGTTTATGAAGTTCGTCGATTTCTTTCAGTCCTGCAATTTCTCCCTCCTTTTCTCCACCTGCCAGGAATTTACTTATCTTGTTTTCACCTGCTGATCCTGTAGGTGTCTGTGCAGTAGTTACCCACGACTCTTCCATTTCTTTCAGGAGAGATTGCACTGCCTTTCTTGTCTTCGGTTCTTTCTTTAGATCATCACCATGCTTGTCCATAATATTCTTCAGAGTTGCCCGTGCTTCTCCCAACTTCGCAGACATGAGTTGTGCATCACCACATTTCACAGAGACACGAATGTTCTCTCCGGTTTTTTTATTCTTGAGCATCAAGTCTGTTTTGGGTGTACTGTCAGTACCACCCTCGTCTGACCATGCACTAGTGAGGGGTTCGCTTGATCTTCCAAAGTGAATTGCTTCATAGTCTTCAGCATCGCCACCAAGTTGTTCTTTGATAGTATCTACCAGTCTTCTGGATGAATCTTTTAATGTTTCGCTTTGCTTAATTTTCTGCTGGTCTTTCGTAGATAGTAAACCAACCTTTGCATCTACCTTGTGATCATCATTCCACACATCAACAAATCCTGCTTCCATATCTACTGCTTTGTGATCCCAGTCAGGAAAGAGAGAACCTTTACCCTGTATTTTTTTGCCGTTCTTAGGTACACGTTTGGCGGGAGTTAATTCTGGTGCAGGGATATCATCGGGTTGCTGTTGCTGTTGCTGTGCTTGCTGATTTGCACCCTGTTTTGCTGTTGCTGCTTGCTGCTGTGCTTGTTGTTTCATTGATTTCTTTTGCTGTTCCCATCCAAGCAACTTCTTCGCTGTTGTTGTCCACTTAAAGTCGGGATCAACTGCTAGTCTTCCTGCTTTGCCTGCATTGAGTTTGCCTTTGGGTTTTTCACCAGGCGCGGAACCAGCAATAACTTCATCGTGTTGTTCTGGATTATAGTCTTGTGCAAGAATTAGTTTGATCTTGTCTTGACTGTCCCGTATTGCAATAACTGAATCCCAAGGATTCCCAGAATCTCGTTCACCACGCTTTCTTGCAGCATCTCTTTCCTTGGGGTTAGATGCACCAGTGCCTCGGTTCTGTTCTCGCTCTACCTTACGTCGTCTTGCCTCCGAATCTACGGAAGATGCTTCGTTGATCATACTGAGGAAGTCTACGTCCATACTCTCTACTGCCTTTGCGGGATCGTTTGTTGTCATTCTTTGCCTCACCTGTTGGAGTCGTTCGGTTTCTGCTTTCTTCATCTGAGGAACCAGTCTCTTTGATATGCGTGCAATAGCAGCCTTTTTCTTTTGCACCTTCTTGCCAATCTTTTCTCGTTCTTGGAATGATACCTCGGACCATTTTCTGTCACCAAGGATCTTCTTGCGAATGCGTTTGACTGCTTCTTTTCCTGCTTTCGCCTTGATCTGATCTGTGCCCTTGCGTCGTTTTTCTTTCATCTTCCTTGCACGCATTCGCCTCTTCGCAGTTTTCTTGGCGGCGCGTTGTAGTTTGCGTCTACCCTGTGTGCTTAGTTCGTTGATTGTCTCTTCTCGGAACTCGACGAACTCTTCGTGGTTGAACCACGACTCTGCTATAAAAGGTTTGATTCCCATTCCTTTTTGTACGGCCGCAAAGAGTCCTTTGGTATCTCTTTCACTCATGTGAGTGGGAAGACCTAAGAGGAATGCTTGATAGTTTCCTTCTGCCGCCGCACCACGCATCTTTGATGCAGACATACCCTCGACGCCTTCCGCATCAGGATCTCTATCTCCTGCGGATACTACCTCGAAGTTAGTAAACATATATTCTTTGCCAATATACTTGGGGATTTGCTTTTGGAACTCAGCAACTCGATCACCACCTACTACCATAGTGACATCGGTGTATCCTGCATCGCTTAGTTTCTTGAGTAGTACGAATGGCGTGTTCGCCTTGGCATCAACAGAGACATTGAATCCTTTAAGGACTTTCTTCATGTACTTCTGTTTGTCTCTTGGGGAGAGAGGGTTCTTTTTCTTGTCGGTGCTACTACTGCCAAAGATAGCATGTTCTGCGCCGCGCCGTCTTGCTTCTTCTTTTACTTTAGTCGCCAGTAATAAGTGTCCCGTTGTAGGGGGATTGAATCTGCCAAATGTAAAGACAATTTTCTTCATAGGGTTGAGCCTCCGATTATTATATGTATAAAAACAGGAGAGCATACATAGGGTATACTCTCCTGCAAATTAATCCACTGGCTTTCAACAACGGTATTGTTAAATGGTTTCTCGGACCACCTCCTTTCGGTTGAAAGTCAGTGGGTTTTTTATTCACATCATCGGTTCCAAGGTAGTTTGCCTTTAACCCATGTCCATAACGGATTACCCACTAAAGCACCTGCAACGAAAATTACGATGCTAAAAAATATAGTTCCTAGTGTTGAATTTATGATATCCATTATGGTTTCTCCTTAGTCTTGAGTGAGTTTCTTACAAACAAAGCCTTTATGATGATTCCTAGTTCCATTCATTACTCCATACATTGCTGCTTTATTGAGTTCATTTTCTCGACAGAATTTGCTGAAGTTTGTCACCAAATATTTAATCCCTGAAGAGTCAGTAAACTCATATTGAGTTTCTATCGGTCCATTAATTGTTTCATCATTATTATATAGGGTTTGCCATTCCCAGTACCTACCCTTTTTTTCAAATCTTCCACCGTGTTCTGAAATAAACTTTTCTCGCCAGATGTGAGACTTGGCGTCGTCATTACATTTGATCCACGTTCTGCTATTTCTGCTGTTTACTGCTTCTCTATCCATTATTATATCCAATTTTTATCTACAGTGAAGTTTGTTCTACTAAATTCTAGTCTATCTACTAGTTTTACTGCCTTTTTCGTAAGTTTATCGATTGCAACGAATCCTTCGGGTGCTGTCACCTTGAATCCTGTTGAAGTTTGTATAAACGTACCAATAGACTTGACCGATTCCAGTTTTCGTACCAGAATAATTTTAGCAGACGTAAGAGATGCGTGCAGTGCGAAAACAGAATCCAACTGTTTATTTTTGGCTTTAAGATAAGTTACCATCTCATCGCGTGCGGATTCTTTTCTCGCCTTTGCGGCATCGGTTTTAAGTGCATCTATGCCTGCTTTTAGTTTACTATCAATCCATTCAGTAAACCCAGACGCAGAGAGAGATGTCACACCCTTACGCACTTGCTGATTTGCGTAGATGTTTAATTCATCTACTACTTTAGTGTTGTCCTTTAGTTCATCCAAAAACGATTTAGACGAGGACAACTGGGATTTAGCGGTCTTGATATGACCGTTAAGTGTTTCGGTTTCGCTTGGTGTGAGGGTTGCTGTTCCTGTTAGGTCTCTGAACTTAGCATCATCAACCCACACGCCAGATACGTTCTTTAGTGCATTTACATTTACGTTGAAAGATGCTTTCATGTTCGAGAATTGTTTTCCAGTATATTTTGTGTGGAAAACAATTCCCATCTTTGAAGAGTTGATCTTTCTACCGAAGTCGGAGTCAACCGGCACTGCATATGTGATTGTGTTTGGGGTGAACGTGTAGTACGATTCGCCTTTTATTTTCTTTATGGTGACATCACCAGGCCCAAACATCATATCACCTTGAAGTACTCCTCTAATGGGTAGTTTCTTCAGATACTTCAGTGCAGTCTCAAGGGAACGTGACACACCACCGGGATGATTTTTTCTGATGTCCGAAAGTGTGTAGTTTATCTTTGGTGTTTTGTTGAATACACTCTTAGTACCGACGAAGAATTTCTTTGTCTCTGGGTGAATCCCACAGAATATTGCCGGCGCACCATCCCATTTTACTGTCGCACTTATTTTAGTTGCTGCTTGACCAGAAAGCATCTTTGCAACTTCCTCTGCAAATGATATTGCTTCCTCTACTCGTCCACTACCCTCGAAGACCAAATCTTCAAGGTGTGTCATGTGAGTATTCTTCGCCTCAGTTAAATATGTGGTGAATGACTTCATGTTAATATGTATTCTATTTTATGTTGTGACATGTTCTCGTTGATAATTTAGAATCGCTTTTCTTAAATTTGACACATAATCTATTGGTCTTCCAGTAAATACTTGTGGTGTTGTGCGATCCTCTGAAGCAACGAGTATGTTATATTCTTTGATTGCCTCGCCTGTACGTTCCTGCCACATGATACAATATGCGGTTGCTTGCATGTGATAGTTTTCGATGTCTTTTGATCTTTTTGTGCGAGTGCTACCCTTGAAGTCGATAACCGACAGGGTTCCGTTGTATTCGGCGATACAGTCAACTCTACCTGCCAGTTCTAGGGTTCTACTAAACAACGGCACTTCAAGGGCCCGGATGTTATCAATCTTGTCCAGTTCAGGCCGAATCTGCATGAACAAATCTGCCACGTTTGGATCGACAGACATCAGTTCAATGTCTTCGTTGTTAAGATAGTCCTCGATTAGATTGTGTAGATTGTTACCACGCCGAGTAACTCTTTTGCTTTCCGCCGGATTATTCCT
>CETC01070178.1_pt1 | contig 11164 bp, 24 predicted proteins | sample 326911 | NCBI WGS metagenome assembly CETC01 (sample SAMEA2622694, study PRJEB7988) | marine metagenome | isolation source: saline water (ENVO:00002010), including
TATAAAACTGGTGGTACTTGTGATTTAATTTTAAAATTAAAAAACAAACTTGTTATTGCTGATTTAAAAACTAGTAAAGGTATTTATCCTGAAATGGTTGTACAATTAGGTACATATAAAAAATTATATGAATTACAAACTGGCAATAAAATAAAATCAGGTTTAATTTTAAGAATTGATAAAGAAGGTAAGGGATTTGAACAACATCAAATACCTTTAAAAAAATTAAATTGGGGTTGGAAAGTATTTCAACAAGTTTTAAAATTACATGAGTTAAAGGCTAAATCATGATAAAACGTTTTATAGATGCTGATTTATTTACAAAAAAATTTTTTAGATCTTTAGTTGCAGAAGAAAAAGTATTATTTTTTTATATTACTACTACATGTACTTATGATGGTTTTTGGGAACATGACCCAGAATCAGTTGCTTTTTATTGTAATGGTTATAATAAAGAAATACCTAAAACAATAATTAACAAGCTAGGAATGTACAAAACAGATGATTATCAATGGTTTTTAAGTAAATGGGTTTCATTTCAGTATGGTGTATTAAGACCTTCTGTAAGGCCACATAATAGAATTATTGAAAGATTAACAAGAAAAGGATTAGATAAAGAATTTCCTGAATTATTTAGGTTAAAATATGACGAATAAAAAAAAATTTAGATATATATTTAAATCATTATATAAACTATTTACAGCTGCACAAATTGATGAAGTTTGGAAAGTAGTAAAAAATATGAAAGTAAAAGATGAATAATTCAAAAAAAGCTTTAAAAATACACGCATTAATAAAAAAGTTAATAAATAAATTAGATGATTTAGGTTATGAATTTATGTTTTTTCCTGGTGGTACATCTATAAGAAGCAAAAGACATGAAAAAAGTTCATAAAAAATATCACCCTACTTATGAACAATGGGGTAAATACGCAGGCTCTTTAGAAGATAGAATGAAAAAAGTAAAACCTTTATTAGCCTACAGTAAAGAACGTGCAGATTTTGAAAAAAAATTTTATAAAAAACACGGTAATGGTTGGTGGATTTTTCAATCAACTACATTACGTTATAATATAAAACCTACATGGATTGAACAATTTCGTGTTAAAGATCCTAATAAAGTAAGAGGAAAAGGTGCGTATAAAAATGCCAGAAAAAATAAAAGAAGTATATAAAAAAGATGCTACAATAAATAATATACATTTTGCGTGGGGTTGGGATTTACCTGCAACTGATGTTGATTGTTTATTTGTTGAATATAAATATCCTAATGAGCCGCGAGCAATAATAGAATATAAACATGATAATTGGGATAAAAACTTTACTAAAGGTCCAATTCAAGCATTAGGTAAATTAAGTGAAAGGGCAGAGTTGCCCTTTTTTATTGTTATATGGACAACGTATCCTGAAATTTTATTTAGAATATTTCCTATGAATGATTATGCTAAATTAGAATTAGCTGAACATAATATAAATGAAACACCAATTAAGGCTGAAGAAGTTATAACTGAAGTACAATATGTTAATTTTATGACATTTATTAGGAGAGAATTATGATTTTTTTTTATAAAACAAAAAAAGTTAAATCACCAGAAAGATCAGGTAAAAACGCTGGTTATGATTTTTTCATACCAAATGATTGGCATGAATTATGGACTATAAAACCAGGAGAATCTGTAAATATACCTTCTGGAATAAAAGTTAACTTACCAAAAAATACTTGTTTAATAGCTTTTAATAAAAGTGGTATTGCTAGTAAATATAGTTTACAAGTCGGTGCTTGCGTTATAGACGAAAATTATAAAGGTGAAATACATTTAAATTTAATTAATATTGGTGATGAAGATGTTCAATTAAAGGCTGGACAAAAGATATTACAATTTGTATTATTTAATCAAGAATATCATAAATTACAAGAAGTAAAATCTGCAACACCGTGGGAAGTAAAAGAAGATGATGAAAGAGGAGATAAAGGTTTTGGCAGCACAGGATAAAAAATCAATATTAAAAGAAGCACAAGAAATAGTATACGAACGTAAGCAAGAAAAAGAACGTCAATATGGTCCATTTGAAGAAAGCATGGAGCGTACAGCAAAAGTTGCTTCAATACTTTGTGGTAAAGAAATAACGGCTGAAGATGTTTATAAAATATTAATATCTTTAAAAATGGCACGTGAAGGCTATGCACATAAAAAAGATAATTTATTAGATGCGGTAGCATATATAGGCGGTTTACAAAAATACATTGATGAAAATGAATAAAGCATTTACAGATTTTATTTCTTATATTGTAAGAAGAAACAAATTATGGGAACAAAAGTATATTAATAATACATTTCAATATACTGATGACCCAATATTAGAACGTTATAAGTTTACAAATATATGGCGTGAATTAGATCATTTTTCAAAAGAAGAAATAAAACGAATGCAAGATAAAAATTTATATGAACAAATATTATTAATTGGTATTGGAAGACATTCAATTAATTGGGAAACTACAGAATTATTATTAAACGGTATTCAATATGATGATTTATATGATTATTGGCAGCAATGTAAAAAAGAAAATAAAAAGTTTGTATCAGATGCAATATTATTTCAGGCTCCTAAGGGCTCAAATCGTGCTAAATTATTAATAAAACATCGAAATAGGGTATTTGCTAAGGCCAAAGACTTACGCGACGATTTAGTTTCATTAGCTACTTATAATAAAAATGGTCATATTGCATTTGATATGATTAAAAATGCTTTCGGCTGCGGGCCGTTTCGTTCTTATGAAATGTTTACTTCTTTAACATATTCAGAACATTTACATTTTCATGAAAGTGATTTTTTACATGTGGGCCCTGGTAGTATTAATGGTTTTAAAACTGTTTATGGTAATTATATGAATGAACAATATATTGAAAAAGTTATTGATACATTAGTAAATGAAGTAAAAGAAGCTTTACTTAATATAGATGATTTTTATTGGATTCCAGAAGATATGCAGGGTTCAGTACATAAAAAAGAAAAATATAAATTTACTTATCGTACATTAGAAGATTGTATGTGTGAATATAGAAAATATGTTAATTTATGTAATGGTAAAGGTAGAGGAAGAATTTATAGAGATAGACAAACTAAACAAATAGGTTTATTTGAATGAAAATTATAAAAGCAAATAATATTAATTCAGCATTTATTAAAATATGTAAAGAACTTTATACAAATGGTATTATTGTTTCGCCGCGTGGATTAAAAACAAAAGAAATACAAAATTGTTTAATATCATTTAGCGGTTCAGAATCTCCTATAATAGATATTGAAGAAAGAAATTTAAGTATTAAATATTTAGAAGCTGAATTAAAATGGTATAAATCAGGTAATCCTGAAATAAGTTATATAAGTAAATATTCAAACTTTTGGAAAAATTTAGTTGATGAAAATAATACAGCTAATAGTAATTATGGAAAATTAGCTTTATGGGATAAATATAATGGTAAATCTCAATTTAAATGGTGTGTTGAATCTTTACAAAAAGATCAAAATTCACGTCAAGCAGTTATTAATTATAATCAACCAACACATAAATATAAAAATAATAAAGACTTTGTATGCACTTTAGCGCAACAATTTATAGTAAATAATAATAAATTAGATACAATTGTATTTATGAGAAGTAATGATTTAATTTACGGTTTTAGTTATGATGTGCCTTGGTTTCATTATTTACATAATTTTTTGGCAGAAATATTAAAAATTAAAGTTGGAGAATATAGACATTTTGCAACTAGCATGCACGTTTATGAACGCCACTTTAACATGGTAAAAAATATTGCGACAAAATATTAAATATTATTTTATTGAAATTGCAGATAGAGTTAAAAAGCGAAGTACATGTAATAGTCGAAAAGTTGGTTGTGTACTTGTAAAAGACAAACAAATATTGTCAACAGGATATAATGGTTCTATTCCTGGTCATGAGCATTGCAATGAATTAACTTGTAAACGTGGTTGTAAAGAAACAATACACGCTGAGATTAATGCTGTTATTTCAGCAGCTAAACGTGGAGTGCAAATAGAAGGTTGTGATGTATATACTACAACTAGTCCTTGTTTTGAATGTCTAAAAATATTATTAAGTATAAATATTAATAAAATTTATTACCGTGAAAAATATAAAACAAAATATGAATATAAAATAAATAGATTATTAAAAAATCATATTAAAAATATTAAAATGGAACAGCTATGAAATATATTGATTTAGAAAATACTGATAAAAATTATTATGATTTATTATTAGAAATATCAGAAATGAACGAAAAGATTAATAATGAAATAGTAATTTTACTTACTGGAATTATTGCCGCTAATAGCTTTTCTGACCAAGAATATAAAGTTTTTACTTTACGAATTATCAACAAAACAAAGTTTAAAGATATAGCGTTAACTTTATCCTTATCAGTTAGCGCCGTAAAAACATATTATAGACGTGCAATTGATAAATTAAACGCCGCAGCAATACAAATTTCGAGCAAAAAAAAGCCTATAGAATCCAATCTATAGGCCTTTTTTCTAAGGTTTGTGAACGAACTAACGCATACCTATTAATCCTAATAATACACAACTAATAGCCAAAAAGCCTAAAGTTATATTATCAGCCGGCATAAAAACAGTTAGATACATTAAACCACAACTAAATAAAATAAGTAGCGGCGCTATAATTAACCTAGCCATTATGAACCTCCTTTCGTTCCCATATTCGCACCAAAAAATCCTCTTTATTGACTTTGCCAGTACAATACAAGCAAACGATGGCGGACCAGTCATCGTGGGCTAAATCAAGGACCCTCGAACAGTTTGGGCATTGATAAAGCTTTTTAATGTTATCACCACAAGCACAGTTTCCATCGTATTCACAACAAACGCCATCTGGTCCTTGTAAATCAATATACATTGTTTACCTCCTTAAATTCCTCCATAAATTCATGACCAATTTCAATAGTTTCACGGTCAAACTTTTCTTGAAATTTGGCGCAAAAATCCCACCATTGCTCATCGGTTAATTGGTTATTTGGGTCAAGAATATGCTTTGGAAGGTATTGGTAAATTGTATCCGCTAACATATTATTTAGTTTATTTATATCAAGCATTGTCAACCTCCTTAACCATAAATTGCATTTCATCGAGCGGCAAATCAATAAAGTCCTCATCAGTTAAAAAATGAGGTTTTAATATTGTAGTTTGTTTCGATGTAGTCGAACTATATTTGCTTGTATTTCTATACCATTGTTTACTATTATAGCTGTAGATATACATTGGCCAATGATAGCCATAAGAGTACACAACATACATTGTATTACGTTTACCGTTAATTATTTCGCCAAATGTATTATGACCTTTAAACGGAGCGCATTGACCAACTAAATCATGCGCTTTTGTATTAGTAGTTTTAACCATTGTTTTTTTCCTTTCGTTTTAATATTTCAATTTCCTCATTGATGGCACGATACAACCAGCCTTGCCAATAAGTTTTATCATCATCATCATAATATCTTTCATATTCTTCTTTTAACGTTTCAAGCCAAGTTAAACTTGGTTTGCATGCTTCGAATATTTCAAATATTATATAACCTTCCGGTTTAGCTTCTTTACTATACCAACTTTCAAACCACCATTTAACTTCTTCTTGGTCAACTATAAGATAAGTTAGCACTTTATCAATTTGGTCTATATTAGCTTTATTCAGTTTCATTATTATCCTCCTTAAAGAACGGTTTATGTTTCATCATAGGAAACTTGATAAGGTCTTTATTGCTTTTCTCTAAGCTATCAAGATGCCCCAGCTGCGCCCAGATGTCAAAATTCTGGTCTTCTAAGACTTCTTCATAAATATTTACAGGTAAATGTTCAGCACCATAAACTAAATGCTGTATAAGGTCATGTAAGTCTCTGTAATATCTACGATAAAAGTCAAGCATTTCACTTTGTCTTTCAATTATCTCTTTCATTATTTAACTCCCTTCAATATGTCCACAATTGGACCAATTAACATTGCTAAACAAGCATAGGATAAAAACCCTATTTTGAATAGCTTTTCGTATAGTAGCGGCGCTGTTAAAAGCACGTAAGCATCATTAAACGCCAATAAAACAACTGGCGATAGATAAACTACCGCTAGAATCATTAATTGCTTTTTATTCATTTTTAATCTCCTAACTTATTTTAATTAACTTAACGTATAAAAATACGTATAACTATGCAAACTGTACATAGTTTTGTAAAAAAAACATTTAGACCAAATATGGTTCACCTATGGTTCATCTTAGGGTCTTCACATTAGACGAACTTTTGACCAAAATTTGTAGACTTTCTGCCCTATTTATTTAGATGGCTTTCGATTTATTTCGAAACTGATAAACAACAAACAAACAGCTTATGGACGACAAGAAACATTTAAAGAAGTATCAATGGAAAAAAGGACAGAGCGGCAATCCGAACGGAAGACCTAAAAAAGACTTTGCATTGAACGAACATATAAGAGCTTTAGCGAATTTAGAAGGCGACGATAAAAAGACAATGCTTGAAGCGGTTGTAGCTAAAGTATATGATGAAGCATTAAATGGAAATATGACAGCGGTCAATTTCTTAGCGGACCGTATACTCGGTAGACCTAATCAAGCCGTATCTGTTAAAGCTGAAACAAATGAGCCAATACAGGTCTTACAGATAGCTTCGAAAGTAGATAGTAAGGATTAATACAGTTAAGGCTTTTAAGGACCAATTATGGAGCTTATACAAGCATAGATAGATGCAATTAGTAATCGATGAAATACGCCAAGAAATTCTTGATGATAAGCACAGGCTTAAATGCATTGTTTCAGGAAGACGTTGGGGCAAAACAATATTTAGTTTAATATGGTTGTTAAGACCAGAATTTAAAGCAAACGAAAAGCGCTGGATAGTATTCCCAACATATCGACAAGCTAAGATGGTTGCATGGAGCACATTAAAACAGTTCTTTAAACACATGCCAGTTAAGGTAAACGAAACAGAGCTAAGCATTACATTAGACAATGGAGCATCTATAGAACTAAAAGGAGCTGATGCAAGCGCTGATAAAATTCGTGGAGTTAGTTTGGATAGAGTAGTATTAGATGAATACGCTTACATGAAAGAATCTGTTTGGAGCGAAGTAATACAGCCAATGACAGTACAGAAAAAAGCTGAAGCATTATTTGTGGGAACGCCCAACGGTCTACAGAATCACTTTTATGATATGTTCGTAAAGGGCCAATCAAATAATGACCAACTAAGGAGCTGGCAGTTTACAACATTAGATGGCGGCTTTATTGATAAAGAAGAAATCGAAAATGCCAAAAAGAATTTAGATGCAAGAACATTTAGACAAGAATACGAAGCTAACTTTGAAAGCGTGCAAAACAAAGCTGCTTATAATTTTAATCGAGAATATCACGTTAAAACGATGGATATTTCTACAAGACAATTTTGGGGCGTTGATTTTGGGGTATCAAGCTTTATGACTGCAGTTAAAATGTGCGAACTAATAGATGGCACCGTTTTTGTTTTTGATGAGATAGGCCTACAAAATAGCAATACATTTGAACTTGCTAAGTTAATGCAACAAAAAGGACCAAATCTCCCAGTGTATCCAGACCCGGCAGGAAAAGCCCGTACAAGTAATAGTACTAAGTCAGACCATGCTATATTAAGAGAATCCGGGTTTAGTGTTATTAGTCGTAAAGCAAACCCCACACAAAAAGACCGTTTAAATGCGTTAAATAAAAAATTTGAAAACGCAAAAGGTAAACACGAATTATTCATAAGTCCAAAATGTAAAAATGTAATTAGAGACCTCGAACTAACAACTATTGACGATGGCCGCATAGTAAAAACAGAAACATTGTCGCATTTTTTAGATGGGTTAATGTATCCCGTTGAATACAGATATGGATTCAAAGGACACGGGAGCTCAATAAAATGGTAGAATTTATATTAGGTTTATTTACCGGCATTATTGTAAGTATGTTAATTACATTATATGGCGGGTATAAACTAACAAAACAACAAGAAGAAAAGGCTGAAAAGCTTATTGAAAATTATTTAACAAATGAAAAACAAGAATTTTATGAAAAAAGGTATGAATCATGATTATATATAATTTAACTGAAAAAATGCTATATGACTTATTAATGGAGACCATTCAAGAGTCTTATGATAGAGAAATGGAGTCCAGAGAGCGTTTATTAGACTATTATGAAGGCGTAAACTTACAAGAAGACTTAAAAAAATACTTTAACTCAGAGTCCTTGTCGCAGATACCGCCAATGTATATTAACTTGGTGCGTAATATCATCAGTAGACGATGCTTAGTATATCAGCAAGCACCAGTTCGTTATAATGACAAATACAATGAAGTCATTGGTAATTTAGATTCATTTATGAAACAATTCGAACAACTGGTGTATTTATTGGGCTCTGAAGGATTATATACAAGATGGGATGATAATGAAAAGAAATTAAAATATAGACCTATACATTTCTTTGTACCATTTTTTAGACCAAATGAAGATGAGCCGTTTGCGGTAATGTGGCAGGTTGAATCGCAACTACAAGCACGAAGTGAAGACGCACAATATATGTTTTGGTCAAAAGATACTGAAGATATGGAAGGTAGACATTTTATTATATCTTCAAAAGGTAAAATAACTTCTATAGTACCAGATGACAGAAATCCGTATGGTGATATTATACCGTTTACAATTGCGCATAGACACCCATATACAAGAGACTTTTTTAGAACCGGCGCAGAAGATTTAGTCGACGGTATGCGTAGTGTAAATATTTTATTAACTGAATTAGCATTACATGGAAGATACGGTTTAGGTCAGCCAGTATTCACTGGTTTAGATACAGAACAACGTATTAGTATGGGGCAAGATAAAGCATTAGTATTGCCTGAAGGCGCAAATTTTAGCTATGCTACACCTAATTCAAATATTAACGGAATGATTGAATCAACACGTTATATGGTTGATTCTATTGCACAAGCAAACAATGTAAAAATTAACTGGACAAATAATCAACAAGAAAGTGGATTAAGTAAAAAAATGTCGCAATTAGATTTAATGGACGCTTTGCGTTCAGATACAGAACAAATTTATAGACCATTTGAAAAAGAACAATTTAAAGTAGCTACACGAATATGTGAAGTGTCAGGCGGTATTAATTTAGGAGACCAATTTAGTATTGACTTTGCAGAGCGTGAAGTACCTATGAGTCAAGATGAAGAAATATCATATTATACTTGGGCGTTTGCAAATGATCTTGAAACACGTAAAAGTTATTTACGTAAAAAGAATCCTGATTTACAAGACGAAGAATTAGATGGCATGATTGATGAATTAAATCAAGATAATGAAAATGAAGATGAAACAAAATCAATACTTGACCGTATAGGAGAACGTATTGGCTAAATTAGATTTTTATATTGATGAGCTAACAAAAATACAAGAAGAACTTATTGAAAAATTAGGTATTGTTATTACAGGTTTATCAAAACTTTCTGATCGTGAATTAATTAAAATTGCAGAACAAATTGATTTTTTTGATGAAATGAACACATTAGGATATTCGACATTAATAAATCGAGTAAGTAATATATATGATGATCAAATTGCAACAGTTTTTGCAGAATTATCGCAAAGACAATTAGGACAAGTTTCTTCTGTAAGTGTATTAGCATTAGAACAAATGAAGTCATTTGATATGGATTATTTAACAGATAATGTAAAACAATATAGTACACAATTAAAAAATACTATGTTGCGTTCATTAATAGCTAGAGAATCTGTAGATGAAATTTTGAATACATTAAAAGTGGATTTTGGACCAGGACAGTTTATTACAACAAATAGATTTAAGTTTTTAGTAGATGATGCTTTTGCAAGGTTTGACCATGTTGTTAAAGCAAAAGTGTATGAATCATTTCCTGAAACAAAATATATATACACAGGGCCAAATGATAAGGTCACCAGAGGTGCATGTAAGCATATTTTAGAAAAATTTCGTAGACCTTTAACAAAAAAAGAAATAGATGAGCTAAAAACACCGCTACAAAAAGATAAATCTCAATTTCGTGGATTTGTAGACCGCGGCGGTTATAATTGTAGGCATGATTGGATTAAAGTTTCATGAAAAAATACAAAAAAGGTGAAATAAAAAAAATATTACGTTTACAACGTAAAATTATGCAAAGATTAGGACAAGACGCTATTGAAAGAATTAGATTAGACGCAGCCGGCGGTTTATTTCAGGGCTCATCAGCAAAATTAGGTCCAACTGGAACTAAGTATAATAAACAATATGCAAGATATAAGCGTAATGGTATGCGTCGTTTTACAGATAATAAAAAATTAAAGAAAAATAAAACAAGTAGATATGGTGCAACAAATACTGAAACACGTGTTGTAAATATGAATTTAACAGGAAAAACATTACGTGGTATGAAAGCAGCGGGTACAACAACGTCTGCTTTAATTAAATATCCGCCTGAATCACATGATTTAATATTAGGTAATCAAGCACGCGGATATGATATTTACAATTTTTCAGAAAAGAATTTGGATTATATAAAAGATCGGTTTGACGAAGTATTAATCACACCGCGTTTAAATGAATATATAAACCAAAATACGAAACTATAAATAGGAGACAGAATGTCAGAAGAAAATAAAATAGTAGAAGAACAAGCAGTAGCAGAAGCTTCTACGCAGGAAAACACTGGTCAAGTACCAGAAATTGGCGAATATATTGCAGAAAGCAAAAAATATCGTCAAAGGGCACAAACAGCAGAAGCCGAGTTAAAAGAACTCAAAGAAGCTCAGAAACTTCAAGAAACAAAGCAACTTGAAAAAAAAGAGGAATATAAATCGTTGTATGAAAGCGCAAAAGCTGAAAACGAACAACTAAAACCAGTTGTAGAGCAGTTTGAAATGCAAGAAAAACAACGAAGAGAACATCTGCTGTCTCAACTTTCAGAAGAAGATCAACAAATATATGAAGACCTTTCAACAATTAAGTTGGAAAAGCACGTTGAAAGATTGAGTAATAAAAAAGTGCAAGTATCTGATGCAAAAGAAGTTGTAAGCTCAGG
>CETC01034291.1_pt1 | contig 11154 bp, 11 predicted proteins | sample 326911 | NCBI WGS metagenome assembly CETC01 (sample SAMEA2622694, study PRJEB7988) | marine metagenome | isolation source: saline water (ENVO:00002010), including
GACTACCGGTTTCGCCGTTCGCGCACAAGTCGCGGACGACGCGGAGGAGGACTCAATTATCGCAGTCCTCCCCACTGTCAGGAGCGAGCTCGTATCAGCTCTGGTCGACGGAGAGGAGGACGCTATTCTAAACGGATCGGTCGAAAGTACGCATCCGGATACCTCTCTCGCCAGTTGGAACATTCGCGGCCGGTGGGGATCGTCAGGTCTCGGAGGCTCGGCCGATCATCGTCGGGCGTGGGAAGGTTTGCGACACCGAGCTCTCGGCTCGTCGTACGCGAATAATGCCGTCTCTCGTTCGTCCGTCGATGCGGATTCGCTTCTCGCGGATCGTGCGACGCTCGACAGTCCTCACGGAATCGACGGGTCGCTCATCATTATTTGTAGTCCCGAGGCGTATTTCGCTCAATTGTTGAAAATCGACGAGGTGATGACGCTGGACAAATTCCCGCAACCGACAATCGTGTCCGGACAGCTCGGTCAGATCTACGGAATGCCGATCATTATTTCCGAGTTCATGGGCGAGGATCTTCACACAGACGGAAAATACACGTCGACAGGCTCCGGAAAAACCGGTTTGCTTATGGTGAATAAGGACAGGTACCGCCTCGGAGTACGTCGCGGAACTTCACTCGAGGTTGATAAAGACATAAGCCGTGGTACTCACCAAATGGTCGCGACCGTCCGCGAGACATTTTTCACGGTCGATCCGGATGATAAGAAAAACCTCGTTTACGTCTACAACTTTTAGGACTTAGGAGATCAATCATGGGCGCAGCTCAAACTATCACGATTGCAAAGGATCTCGGCTCGGGCGTTTCTGCGACCGGGACCGTGTATCTCATTCATGCTCAACCGGGCGAGTGGGAGCTCAAAAGCGCCTACTTTTTGCCGGATGAGGCGACCGCGGCGAGCGGTTCGAACCTGTTCACAATTCAGCTCAAACAAGGCTCGGACGCCGTGAGCGCGGCTCTCACGTCGAACGCCGGCTCGGGCTTCGTCGCCGGAACAGCTCAGGCGATGACGTTGAGCGCAGCGGGACCGGCTCTCGAGTTTGGACCCGAGGACGAAATGTCGATTGTTATGACCGAAACAGGGACCGCGACAATGGGCGGCGACTTGTACGTCACCTTTCAGAAGGCGCGGGTTTAATGCCAAAAATACACCACCGTAAGGATTCGATCCTCTCTCAATTTTCGGGAGGACCGGATTCGATCCGTCGATTCGAGCGAGGGACGACTCGCGACGTCTCGACGGATACGGCGGCGTATTGTCTGAAACATTATCCGGAGTGTTTCGAGCTCGTCGAGGACGTTGAGACGAAATCGGCCGCGGTTGCGAAACCCTCGAAAACAACGGCGGCGAAACCACCGGCGAAACGGCGCCGGAAAGCTCCCGCGAAAAAGGCGGCGAAATGAAATTAGAAGCGACGAGCTCGGGTACATGGCCGAACGGCGTACACTGGACGACCGGAGAGGTCCGCGAAATCGACGTCGAAAAGGGCGTCGAGCTCCCGACGTTTCTCGTCGAGGTTAAGGTCAAGACCAAAAAAGCCAAGAAAGCCGACGAGCCGTCTCCCGATTCCGCGGGGTGAGCCGTGGCGATTATTTCGGCAGCGCAAGCGAGAGCCTACATTCCGAGTCTGTCCGGCGACTCCGATGATTCGACGCTCGACGTCCTGATCTCTCGGTTCGATTCGGTCGCGGCGTCGTTTCTCGGCTTCCCGAAACAATCGAGCGGAGCGATTTCGATCGAATCCGGAACCTATGTCGAATACCTCGACGGTCGCGGCGGTCGTGAAATCCGTCCGAGTGTCGTTCCGATCGTTTCCGTAACATCGATCCACGACGATCCGGATCTCGATTACACCGACTCCGCGGATCTCATCGCGGCGAGCGATTACACGATCTACGGCGACGAGGGGAGAATCATTCTCGATTTCGATGCGACGGACGCGGCGTTTTCAAACGGCGAGAGACACGTCAAAATCACATACGTCGCGGGATATTCAGGGGCGACGATGCCGAGCTCAATCCAACACGCGGCGGCGATACAGGTCGCACATTGGTACCAAGCGAGAGCGCACATCGGGAAAACGAACGTCTCGAGCGCCGGACAATCCGCACAATTGAAAACGCTCGAGCTCTTACCGGAAGTGAAACACGCGCTCGGTCCCTTCCGTCTCGCGTCGGTGTGGGTTGGATAATGAGCATCACGCCGGACGAGTTCGCGGAGCGATTGTCGAGAGTTTCGAAACGTGATTTTTTGAAGGCTCTCCGACGGGTCTCGACATTTCACGCGGCCGAAATGGAGACCCTCTCAAAAAACATCGCGTCGACGCGCCTCAACGCTCGAACAGGAAACCTCGTTCGCTCCATAGGGGCGAGGGTTAGGAAACGAGCCGACGGGATGGAAATCGAGCTCAGAGCCGGCGGCGGACAGAAGCGGGTCAAGTACGCCAGGACGCACGAGTTCGGAGCCATGAAATCGAACGCGATTCGACCCAAAAAAGGAAAGTTTCTCGCGGTCCCGGTTCACGAGGAATTGTTCACGGGTGTCGGAGTGAATCGGTACGCCTCACCGAGAGACGTTCCGGAGGAATTGTTTTTCCATCGGAACGACGAGGGCAAGGCGATGCTTTTGTCCGAGGCGACGAACGAGGTTTGGTACGTCCTCATGAAAAGAGTCGAGATCCCTCCGCGTCCGTTTATGAAACCGGCGCTCGACGAGACAGAGAAAAATCTGATTCCCGAGGTCTCGCTATTGTTGAGGGGTGCTCTCAATGTCTAAGGAGCGAAACATTCTCAACCGAATAAAAACGAACCTCGCGGCGGTCGACGGATCGGGCTCGTACACGTACGATTTCTCGAGCTCGGATTCTGTCCAGCTCGGGACGGAGCCGGTCGGAGCGATTCCGAGGGCGCCAGGAATCTACATTTTCCCGATGAACCTCCAAAGCTCACGAGTCCGCGGAAAAACTCCCCTCAATTCGTACACGAGGGTTTTTAATGTTCAAATTGACGTGTGGGTTCCGAGGACGAGCGAGGCAGCATCGAACGCGATTCTCGCAGCTCTCGATGCACAATCCGACGTGATGAAGGCGCTCGAGCTCGACCCGACGCTCGGAGGTGAATGTTACGATCTCGAGCTCGACGCCGCGGCGTACGATGGCGAAGCGGTTCAAGTACCGGGATTTGGAGTCGCGACGCTCCGAGTTCAGGTCGAATACAACGAAAAGAGGGGACAATGAGAAACGAACTAAAAACGATGGACGTCGATACGATTCTCGTTTCGAGGGGTGGCCTAACAGCTCACATAGGCGAACCGCGAAAACGGCTCACAGGGCCGTTTCTGGTCGATTCTGAGGGTCTCTCGAGTTTGTCTCAAACCTCCGAAAATGGGGGTTCGTAATGGCGTGGTATCACGAGAATTGGTCGTTTCGAGTCCCTCTCACATTCGCAAACAATACGATCGCAAACACGAATACGACCGGCTCCGCGACTCCGGAGGGACAGTTCACAATCCCGACGGCCGCGGGTCATTTCTGGACAAACACCCTTTCGACATTGAACGACGTCCGGATCACAGCGGCGGACGGGATCACCCTTCTCGATTGGGCGTTTCACGGCGGAACACCATCGCAAGCGAACCGAACGGCGACGATCCAAATCGACGAGACAAACCATAACGTCTCGACGTTGTACGGGAGCTCTGCCTCGAACGCATCGGTCGGAGCGTGGCTCTACTACGGAAACGACGTCACGAATCAGCTCGCAAGTAATGCAAACAATTCGATCAATATCACAACGACACCGAAAACCGTCCATTTCCCGATCGGAGCGGCGACGCCGGCGGTCGGGACTTTCACGATTCGCGCCTCGAGCTCGACCGTCGAACAGTTGTACCCGAACAGCGAGTTTCGAAAACAAGTCGCGGACGATTCGTACATTTATTTTGATTTAGCGGGGGCGATGACCGGTCTCAATAATGCCGATCGAAACCGTTTTCGAAATGACGAGATCGCATACGCGACCGTTTCAATTTCAGATCAGGACGGCGCGGACACGACGAGCGCGATGACCGATCTCAACGAAATCGCAATCCTCGAAAACCACGTCGTCCGGATGCCGATCAAAGCCGGAACGCACGAGAAACGGTATTTCATAATTGCGACTTTTGGAATCGTTGACGCGGCCGGCTCTGTCCGTGTCCTCGATCAACGTGCTACACTTCACGTGAAAAACCTCGGACTCCATCCGGTCTAATAGGAGAATTTAAATGCCTACAGCCTCATATTTCGGTCGAAATGCTTTTGTCGGGCTCGCCAAAGAAGCACACGACGCCACCTACGGAACAGCGAAAGCGTCGAGCGCGATCACTGTCCGACGTCCGGTCGTCTCGTGCTCCGTGCTCCGTCAAGTCGAAAAAGTCCCACGATCAAACCTCATGGTCTCGGGCGTTCATGGTCTCCGAAAGGGCCATTATATAGCTTCCGATAAGGTTTCTGGTAGCCTCGAGCTCGAGATGACGTACGACAATTGCGGCTATTTCGTGTACGAGCTCATGGGCGCCGCGGCGACGACTCCCGAATCAGGTCTCCCGAAAACGCACGCGTACACGATGGCGGACGTCCCATGTCCTCCCCTCGGTGAATCGACCGCGAGCGGGACGACGATGTTTCTACAACGCGGAACCGGACAGGTCGAAGCGTTCGAGGGCGTATGCTTTACGGCGGGGACTTTCAGTTGTGCGGCGGGCGAACAAATGAGTCTGTCGATGGATCTCATCGGAGAGACGAGCGGGACAGGGAGAGCGACAGCGATCACGTATTCGGAGCCAACGGCCGAGAACCTCGTCCTCCACAATCAGAGCTCGACGCTCTCGTGGAATAGTCAGACGTTCGAAATGATCGATTTCGAGTACAAAATCGAAAACGCGATCGCGGATCGGATGAGGCTCGGGTCGACCGTGACAAAACAACCGGTCGTGAGCGATTTCCGATCCGTGACGATGACGATCACAATCGAGACCGATGACGTCGAGGGATACGCAAAATTTCTCGACGACACGAGCTCGGACGCGATTGTCGAGTTCTCAAACGGCGCCGCCGGTGAAGCTCTCCGAAAGGTGAAATTCTCGCTTAATTCGGCATACATCGAGAGTTACACCGACGAGATTTCCGAAGTCGGTCTAATCACCGCGAGCATCACGTTCCGAGCCGAGGGCGACGGCTCGTCCGGTCTCGCGCTTGGTGCATCCATCGAGGTAACGAACGGCGCGGACACCGCGGTTCATAACGGCTAACAAATAACCCAACGAGGACAGAACAATGGGTACACTCCTAACAGCAATCGAAAACAGCTCAATCGTCGAGGTCGAATCCGGCCCGATGATATGGCGCCTCAAAAAAATCTCATCGGCCGATCTCGCTCGAGTCGGACACGCGGCGATCGCGATGAGTCAAGTCATGAAGGGACCAACGGCGGACGACAAAAAAACCGACGCGGAAGCGGCGACGGATGCTCTCACGGACGCGCTCAACAAAACGAGCTCAGATCAGCTCGAAACGATGGCGCGTCTCAAAGATGCGATTATCGCGGCGGCGCTCATCGCAGTCGGAGATCCGGTTTCGGGCGAATGGGAGACCGTCGAATGTGTGATCGATCGCGACGATGGAAAACCCGAGGACGGGAAATTGTGGGTCGGCTCAATCCCGAGCGATATTGCGGACAAATTGTTTTCGGAGACAATGAGTCTCGCAACCGATGGAGGTGCAGCCGTTAAGCGGTTGCAAGCCTTTCGAGAAACAGCCAGAAATCCTACTTCTAATAGACCAATTGGCGAAACGTTACAATCGGTTGCCGAGTGAGATCCTCGAGCTCGACGTGTGGGAAATGAGCCTATGTGTCGCGTGTATGATGGAATCGGATTCGGTCGCCGGTCACTTAATACAGAGGATCAATAAAGACGGGATGCCGGTTTTCCCGGTGGTCGTGTTGAGAGGATAGGGAGAACAAATGGCGGACGAGGTAATCAAATACTTGCTCAAACTCGAGGATCGGGTTTCGAGTGAGCTCAAAAAAACCTCGAAACAAGCCGACGAGCTCGCCAAAGAGCTCGAAGAATTGAAGCAAAAACAACGAGAAGGAGCGGCGGCGGACGCTCATCGAACGAAAGTTCTCGGAGGTTTAAAAACAGGTTTCGCCGCGGCGGGAGTCGCGGTCGCGGCATATGCAGCGGCGTCCATTTCGGCTACAAAATCGATTCTCGCTGTCTCATCGTCGCTCGAGGATTATGAGGCACAATTAGCCGTCCTACTCGGAACCTCAGAAAAAGCGAAACAACGGCTCGACACGTTGTTCGAGATCGGATCGTCGACGCCGTTTGAGCTCGGTCAAATCGTCGCGGCGGAACAACGGCTCGTGAGTTTCGGAGTAAACGCGAACCTCGTTCGAGGCGGCGTGATGGATTTGGTCGGAGCGCTTGGCGGCGATCTTCCGACCGCAGCTCTCGCTGTCGGGAAATCATTCGCCGCGGGAAAAGGCGCGTCGGATGGGTTGCGCGAGTCGTACGCGCTTCTATTTCAGGACGTCACGAGACGAGCCGAGGAATTGGGCGGGTCTCAGGACATAAACAATTGGAGAAACGCGATCGTCGCGGCGTTAACGGACGTGAACGGAGTCGTCGCCGGCGGAACCTCCGGTTTAGCGAAAACGTTTTCCGGTCAGCTCTCGAACCTCTCCGATCAATGGTTCAAATTTAAGAAAAAAATCGGAGACGCGGGGCTCTTTGAGTTTGCGAAATTGGGAGTCGAACAGCTTCTCGAGGCGTTCGACAAGGCCGACGAAATGGGAACAAATTTCGCCGCGACGATCTCAGCTCAGCTTGTCGGCTCGTTGGAAAGCGCGATCCGTGTTTCGACGACTCTCGCTCAGGTTTTGATGGCAATCACGGGAACGTTTAAACTCATTGTTTCGTCGATCGATGAGGTCTCGCTCCGAGTGAATCAGCTCCGATCGGCTTTTATGAAACTCCGCCTCGCGATGGACGTGTTCGGAGACTTGGACAAGGGGACGATCCTCGGTCAACCGTTCCGCGAGGAATTGGATCAAACCGAGGCAAAAATCCGAGAGCTCCAAAAATCGCTACGGACGACCGATCGCGAATTGAAAAACATGGCGGACAGTTTTTTCGCGTTGAATGAAGTCCCGACAATGCTCGACAATATTCGACGCGAAATGCAAGGTCTCTCGGACATAGGACCGACGCTCGAAATTCGAACGTTTACACCGGGCGAGGGGTCAGTTCTCGACCCTGATAAGGCGGTACCGGTGGGGACGGGGTCAGTGTTGGCAGACGCGGCGCCCGATCCTCCGCCTGATCCTCCGCCTGATCCTCCGGACGACGATCCGGTCACGGTGACGACACCGGAACCGACAGCGGGCGAATTATTTCTCGAGCGAATCATCAAAGACGCGGAGGCTGCGGAGAAAGCGACGAGCTCTCTCGCGGAATCAATGTCGAAAATGACCGAGGCGGAAAAACTCTCGGCCGAAATTAATTCGATGAAGGCTCAAATGGGCGTCGCCTCATTCCAAGCCGAACAGCTCGGAATTGATCTCGGTGGTCCGGAAATGCAGTCGTATTTCGGAGCGCTTCAAGACCAAATCGAACAAACCGAGCAAGCGTACACGGCGGCGGTCGAAAAGGAAGCACAAGCGGCGATGGAGGCGGTCGCGGCGGCGGAGGCTCTCGCGGCGGCGACCGACAAGCAAGCGCAAGCGGCGAAAGCGGCGGCAGTCGGTGATGCTATGGGCGGAGCGGCGGACGCGTTGAGCTCCGGAGGATTGTCGGTTCTCGCGGGCGCCGGTCCAGTCGGAGCGGGGGCGGCGTCTCTCATCGGAGTCGGTCAATCAGGAGACCAAGCGTTCGACGCGGAAGTCTCGAAAAAAGCATCGGAAACCGCAAAAAACCGACAGGAGGACATGAAAAAGAAACGAGCACAAATGAAAGCCGAAGGATTTTCGGAGGCGGAAATCGAAGCGGCGGGTTTGAGCTCGGAGGCGATTCAGGAGGCCGGCGTCGTCACGGAAGCCGACAAAGAAAAAGCCGAAGGAGACACCGATCGCGGCGAAATGATGGCGGAGGTCGTCAAACAGCAAGTTCAAGCCGTCATCGACGGGATCAAATCGTTACTCGTTGGCTTGCCGGACATTCTCGCGGAGCTCATCCCGATGCTATTGATCGATCTCCCGACGGCGATCATCGAGTCGATTCCGGAGCTCGTCGAAAAGCTCATCCCGGTTTTGATTTTCGATCTCCCGAAAGCGCTCATTTTAATGCTCGTGAAGGTCGTCCCGAAAATCCTCAAAATGTTGTTTCTGGATTTGCCGAAAGCGCTTTTTAACGGGATTGCGAAATGGTGGAACAAAGCATGGACCGCGATCTCCGAGTTTTTCTCGTTCGGATTTCAGACAGGCGGCTATGTCCCGAAAACGTCGAGCTATATGCTCCATCAGGGGGAACGAGTAGTCCCGGCGAGCGGCGCCGGCTCGCAAACAGCGACACAAGGGCTCGCAGCGTTCACCGGAGGCTCGGGTCCGAGTGTTACTGTGAACACGAACGTCGTCGATCCTGACAGCCTTCTCGGGCTGTCTCGCCTAATCAATGACGAAATGGGTCCGAATGGACGCGCTACTGTTCCAATTTGGGGAGCGACCGCTCCCGTGACGAGTATTTGAGCTATGGCCTTTCCTTTATTTTCTTGGATTCCGCACCAATCCCGAACGAGCGATCCGCCTCGGCAATATATCCAGCTCGACGAGGGGCTCTCGGATCTACAAATTACGCCTCAACGAGACGTCACGGACACGTACGCGATCGGTGGAGGCATGAGTCGAGCGATGACTCGCTCGTGGATCAATGTTCGAATCGTTCTCGACCGTTTCAACAATCGACAGCTCCACCGGCAATTTGCGAATATGATCAATCACCTTGAGCGCGGAGGGTCGGTCGCGTTTTCGAACGACGGGGCGAAAATGTTCGCGGCGCGTCTCGGGACCGGTGGGGTCGCTGTCGGGATCAATCGCGTGTATTTTGGTGCAAACCTTACGAGGGATTGGGCGAAAAGCGAAAAAATCGACTATCTCTCCGTCAATGACGAAATCGTAGTCGAAAACGAACCACCATTCGCAGCTCGTGAAGCGTTCAAAATCAACCTCGTCGACGAGTTTTCCGACGGTAAGGGTCTGTACGAGCTCGATCTCCCGACGACTCACTCTCATCGAGAGGGAGCTCTCATTCGTTACCACGATTTTTTTCCCGTTTTGATTCTCCCGAAGGGACAGGTCAACGCGGGCAATTTGTCACACGATCACCGAATCACGAGTACGCTCGACATTAACCTCGTCTACATTATCCCTTACGACAACGTGAAATCGGTTCCACAAGGGGCGCTGTAATGCTTTGGACAGACGGATTCCGTCAAACCTTGCAGACGGGGAGCTATCTCGGAGGGCTTGCTCCCCAATTTCGACTTCTCGTCGGCTCGCCGTGCGTAGTCGCTCGTGAAATGTTGGGCGAATGGGAGGCCGACGTCGCGTCCGTTTTAGAAATCCTCAGTCATCCAGGGACCGCGACATTTCCGAGCACGACCGGCGACGACACGCACATTCACGGCTCGGGAACATGGCCGACAGGTCACCAATATTTGTATGGTGTCGGACTCACGACCGAGATCTCACTCGGGAGCGCTCGCCTCAACCCGCGAACGTTTCAATATACGGGCTCCAGTTTGTCGTGTGGAGTGAGTGCGTGGGCGTCTCAGAGGCTCGCAAACATGCCACCGGGATGCTTTGCTCGTTTGCAAGTGCGCTACATTTCGCAAACCCATCGAAAAACCGCGGAGACGTTTACGACGGATATTGAGGCCGTGCATGATCCGTTTACAAGTGGAGTGACCGAGTGGGAGTACGACTATCAGCAATTCACCGACATTTTCATCGGAGTTTACAAGGGGTTGAAATGCGCCGGCGGCAAATATACGGCGTCGTTTGCATCGGCTCTCGAGGCAGCAAAAACGAGAAAAACAGACGACCACGCGGAGCGAGACAATCCGGATCGGTATCGGTGGTTTGCGGGATGCGGGAGCACGGCGAAAACGGTTTCGACGTTTGACGGCGCGGAAATGAGCGTCTATCAAACAGTCGAGCTCGACATCACACACGACGAGGCGGTCGAGAGTTTTTTCGGCAATACGTGGAAAAAAACGGAGATTCTGTATCCCGGCGCGGCGTTCGGAGGCGATGACTACCACTACGGAGGACACGACGCGTACGCGGGATGCGCTCTCGGAGCTCTTACCTCTCAATGTTGGGGTCACGTGACAAACTCGTCCGGAAAAAAAACGTTCGTTCGTTACATGTCCCTTGGAGTCGGAATCGGAGAGCCTCCGTCCGCGACTTTGCTCAAATCGCATTCGGTGATCGTACACATGCCGGCGCCAGGTTTCTACAAACGACACGTCGCGGCGATGGAACCGTCGACAATGGCGGCGGGAAGCACGATACAAAATGTTTGCGTAGTTCATGGAACGCCGGTCACGGAGCTCGTGAACACGTTGTACGTCCAAGGCTACCACCGAAATATGGTTCCCGGTATTTTCGCCCGAGGCTACGCAGAGAGAGCGTACGGAGGCGGACCCCTCGACCCCTTAAATCACAATGAAATCATGAACGCTCACCTATTGTTTAATCGGTATTTCGTGAACGCAGCAGGACGACACCCTACAAAACAGGACGTCCCGTTTCGGTTTACGGCGACGAGACCGTCGACGAACGGTCTGTCCGACATTACTCGACGTACCGGGAAATGGGGCGTTTTTCCGCGGTTCAAGCTCGGAGGGTGGGCCGTTCACGTCGTCATCGGAAACGATTCGAAAATCGGAATGAATAAGGCGGTCGATTTCATCACCGAGAAGCACATCGAGAGCTACGAATGGTCGAAACAGGAGAGCGACACGATCGGCGGTTACAACTATGTCGAATATCAAACGAGCGATCCGGACGTCCCTGGTTCGCTCTCGTCGGATTTTCGTTACCCTCACATCGTCCGACGGAGACCGGCGGGTGGAAGCGAGACGTATCACGGATGGCC
>CETC01006168.1_pt1 | contig 11146 bp, 16 predicted proteins | sample 326911 | NCBI WGS metagenome assembly CETC01 (sample SAMEA2622694, study PRJEB7988) | marine metagenome | isolation source: saline water (ENVO:00002010), including
CCAAAAAATGGTGATTTATTGTTATCTTCTGTCATAGCGACTCTCCATTATTTAAATTTGGAACAAATCTCCAGTATCTTCGTATAAAGCGGGATTCTCCAAATAAGGGCGACGTTTATCTACCCAAATGATACATCCTTTTTTACCTACGTACGTAATATCATATCCGTACTTCTTTGCGTACGTTGCCAGAGCCCAGTGGCTTTCGCCGAAGTATTGGAAGCCTTTTATGATACGATGTAACGTTCCTAAAGGTATTCCAAGTTCATCTGCGAACACTCTGTAGCTTTGTTTCTTACTTTGGTTTCTATAACACCAATTTAAGATGGCAATGCAATCATTCTCTAAATTTCCTCCGTAAAAGCTCATAATTTCAATTTTGACGCTGCAAATCCTAAAAAAGGTGGACTTACATCTTTTGATAGATGTAGAAGGGCTAGTCCCATACTATCGAGTAAATCAATAGTTCCACCTACAGGTTCTTTGAACTTTAAATAGTTAGAAGTGCCCTGGACCTTCTGAACTACTACTCCATCGTGCTCAAGAAGGAATTTTGTATAGAAAGGTTCGAGTTTTGGTACTTTCAGACGTCCGTCCATTATAATTTTACGATAATTTTGTAACATATCGTGCTTATATGGTCCTGTCATCCAAACACCAAGTACTTCTTTCTTAGCTGCTGTTTCATTGGAGTATATCTTCACCGAAGGTATTCTCCTAGGTTCTTTAGTTAAATCTGCTGTTATTTGTATACCTACTGCAGTAGCATCGGGGTAAATGCGGACTATCTTACCTTTATACGCGTGATATATACGCTTTATACGTTCTATAATAGGGTCATAGTCTCTTGTGCCTGATTCTGGGGGTGTGGGGGGTATTTCTTCCCAAAATACTAGACGTGCACGGTCCCCAGATACCTCAAACACCGTTATTTGCGTAGGATTTAACAATAATCCGTAGTCAATCCCCATAATATACTCTCGACCGGCCTCGGGATTGATATTTAACTCCCAAGTCTCCGTTGCACACTCCTGAAGAAACAGTTTAGGGAAGAATTTACCTGCAGATTTAGGGAATTCACCCATATTTTCCGCAACAAAGTCCTCATTAAGCATACAACACTTGTTACACTTCCATCCATCTATCTCTGCGTCTTCTGTTAATTCGCGCGGGGCACATAGTCCCTTCTTTAACACCCACTGACAGGGAATATTTAGACGTTTAAAGCGGTTTTTTATATAGCTACGAGTAATCGCGCCTTGTTTTATGGCATCCCACACGTCAATGTGGTGAGTTCCGTACTCTTCTGGCTCATTCAAGTAGGCTTCCCATTCAATTTCTAACTCTGGGTTAGCTACAGTCTTTGGGGTTCCTACCATTATCATCTTCTTTTCAGTGTAAGTATCGGCCATCATATCGTCAATAACTGTAGTTCTGACCTCTTTTGTAACTAATTCTATCTCGTCAACGATGAAAAGAGACCCCTTATTACCTCTTTTACTGTCTGCTTTCTGCGATTGCGCTAAATTACTAGCTACAACCTCTGATTCATTGAACCCAAAGCGGATATATTCCTTACCATAGGTACCTCTTTGTCCCATTTTAGCGCTGGGCTGCACATATGTCTCCATTAAGTAGTCGCAACGCTTTAAAGCCTTCCATATGTCCTCCATAATGAAAAGCTGGTCCTGGGTAGGAGCAAAAATTACTGCTCTAGTAGTCGCCTCTTTGCACATCTTCCAAAGAATATATGCACTGAGAACTGCACTTTTACCTATTTTACGAGGTTCAATAAATAAATTGACCTCTCTAGTCTCAAAAATAGCCACAGCCTCGCTCTGCCAAGGGGCAGGAAACATAGGCTTACGGTTATCAAGTCTCACATAAGCTACACAAAATATGTCAAAATCAAGCAATACACGCCTGTGAAACTCCTCATCTGTTGAAGATGACTCCGCAACATCTACGAACCTCTTAAATATCTCGTAATTGTGGTTAAATCGTATGTCTGTAGCGGAATCTTCCTCTAAAGTCTTCTTGGCTTCTACGAGAACTGTCGCCAAATCGAACATTATGCTTCTTTAGCTAAATCTCGTATAAGTTTCTTAACGGTGCCCTGAGCTTTCTTTTCCGTGTGGTCAAAATTGCTTAGGATAACCTGTACTAGAATTTCATTCTTCAGATGCTTCTCAGCCTCTGTAGAAAGCTTTTCTCGCATTTTGGGCGTTAGGTTCTTTTCAATAAGTTCCATTATCTCTGCTTCGTGCTTACTTAAAAGCTTAGACGCATAAACATCTACGAACATCTTGAAAGCAGGAACTTTGTAGTAAGCTACAGCCCCTGCACCAACGACTACCAAAAGAAGACCTATAAGTACTGGCGAACCTATGAGAACGTCAAGGAGTCCCTCTAGCATACCTTCAGAATCAGTTCCTGAAGTCATATTTCCTGTCTCATTGGTTGCAGTCACGTTACTATCTGCTGTTGTATTATTTGTCATTTTCTTCTACCTCTATGTCTATTATTTCTGGTTGTTTCTTCCACGTTACGTCTAAGTCACCATCTTCGCCTTTAAGCTCCTTTAGAAGGTCTCTAGCAGCTCCAATACTGTCCTGTACTATAGTGGTATTACGTGCACGTTGTAAGTAATTGAGTACGTACTCATTCATTTTTCGCATACGTTCGTTAGTCGTTTCAAAATTAAGAAGTTCGTCTATGCTCTTATCATACGACCAAGAATCATAACGTTCTAATTGCATTAACATTGCAGCAACGCGGCTGGTTTCGATAATGTTCAAAGATAAGCCAGGGTCCTGGTCAAGTTCGCATAAGTAAAACTTATAGCGCTCATAATCTTCAGGAACTTGTTTAATTTTCTCTACTAACGACAATGGATTGTCCATTGTAAGTGCGTTAACAATCTTGTACTTTTTCAAACCGTGCTCTTTGTTAGGCATAGCTACCATATATATATATTTGGAACTATATAAGTCTATTGGTATATGTCCTATTATATCTATCTCATATGTTTGTTATCTATACAAAACAGGTTTGAAAATTTTTACTCGCCTCTGAACTCACCTATGTACGTGAAATGAAGGTTATCGAGGACCGATGGAACGCGGGCATAACAAGAAGAGTATCAACAAATTTTTTGCTAAGTGGGTTTTGTTTCCCTCACAGAAACCCACGTTCTAAGCACGGATTAAGTTAAAATCTTTATAAGCAGTTAGCTACTGTGGATATAGCGAAAGCAGATGGCCCCATTCGGAGAATGGAGCAGTAAGTAAAGGGCATCAAAATGAGTCCCTCGAACACGGCCATACCCTCAGACCAAAAATGATTAAAGACATTGGGCTTTCGACTATAGAACGGAGGAAAACCATATGACCAAAAGTCTACAAGCAGAAGTCAAGAAGTTAACTAAAGAACTTAATATTCTTAAGGGAAAAGTTAACAATCTTGAGGGACACGTTGAAGCTCACGGTAAGACCCTTGAGGGGGACTTTATGAGAGCTGACAAAAACGTGAAGAAGAGAGGCCGTAAAAGTAAGAAGTCATCGTCTAAAAAACGTGTGATGGATACTGATGGCCTCTACTGTTGCACTAAGTGTAAGTTAGATGATTATTCATCTGACAAGTGGAAGAAGAAATTCGTTGGTAATATTCGAGTCTTTAGGGGCAAGAATTCCAAAAAGAATGCTTCAGAACATCACTCTTTGCAAAAGGGCGCTGGCAAAGTCGGACATACAGCCAAACTGTATTCCACTGTGTTGGCCAAGCAGAAGAAATAAATAAGTAATTATTTGTTTCCATAAGTCAAGCCTGTGAAACTAACAACATCCCCATATCAGAAATGATTAACTGAGGATGAGGCACGGTATCCTGAGGCAAGATGTAAAACTGCCTCACATCCGCTCATAGTCTTATGCTCCGGCATAGACGGGTAGGAAAAAAAAATGTCAGAAGAAACAACATTTTGTCCTATATGTGGTAGTGAAAAAATATCACGTTTAGGAGGGCTTGATTCAGTTGGATTTTATTTCGATAAATTCCAATGTAGGACCTGTGGCTATAAGATGGAGGGCCACAAAGTGTATCTATCCTCGATAGATATAGAGACGGAGTTGATAAAATGAAAAGAGGACTAAGAAAATATGTATTACCTGACGGCAAAGTATATTATCTAAACAATGATTACAAGACCGGCGGAAAATACGAAACCAAAAATGGAAGACCAATATACGATGTTCTTCACAGATTCGAGGACGGAAAGAATGTAGAATACTTCAAAAAGGCCAAAGAAGTGACTGCTTGGAGAACATTCAACGTGAAAGACATCAAGGGCAAACTATTGGAGTTAGACGAATGAGAAGAAGACATATGCCTAGGCCAGTGATACCACATACTATGAAAGCTCAACAGCAGACAGTATGTGGTTGGAATCTATCTGCACACGAATATGCTGCCACTCAGAATAGAAAGTGGCGACACGTGAACTGCAAGAGATGCTTGGATATGAGAGACAAAGGGGGTGAAGACTAGGTAGGCCATCGGGCCCTCCGTTCTGTAGTTACTTATTTTTATCCATAGCCTATTGCACACCCACTCGCGCGCCCGCGCGCCTGCGCGCAGGGCCTTGACGATAAAAAGTCTCCTACGTGAGACCTCCCGCACACTTGCGTCAGGAACTCGCATTCGGGAATCACTCCAAGCTCACGGAGGTGTAGACACACGTGGCCTTGACGTCGTCTATTCCAAAGCTTTATATAGAACCGTCGTTTCTGTGCTGACGGTGACAAATGTGAAAACGAACACAGACACACAGAAGCTTGAGCACATACCTACACGTATGCTCAAAGCCGAGCTTGAACGTCGTGATAACGGCAGAACATACGCAGACGTATACGAACGTTGCGGAGTTAGTGACGAGCATAAAGACCTGTTCGACGAGGTCGTATATGCGATATGCACAGAGGGAAAGACCATCACGGAGGTTTCCACACCTACCCGTGCAGGGTTCATACACGGTAATGCGAAGAATTGGGTTCGCAACGCAGGAAACCTACGTGGGTTCAGGGAACTTTGTGGTTCCCACACACCTACGGATTCGACCACATTCGAAGCACAACCTATGTCCGTGCCTGAGAACGTATGCAGAACCTACCTCGAGTCACGTAGGAAGGCAGGAAACGGCTTTACGACCACAATGACGATGGTCGAGACAGGCACGTATAAGGGCAATCCCTTTGGGATTGTGCAGAATACGAACAGCAAACGCTGGGTTATCGGACAGGTGACTAAGCTCGACAAGGTCGTAGCCATACCTATGACACGTGGAGCCTACAAAAACGTAGACAAGGAGACCAAAGGTCAACGTATGGTATGCGAAATACCTGTGTTCGACCCTCAAGGTTAAGCACACACACCTAACTACCTGAGCACGTAGGGAAACTGCTCACTACGTTCATAGACGTGCGTAGGGGCGGGGCGAAGCCCCTTATTATCTTTTATCCATACGTGCGTAGGGTGTCACACGCGCCTACGCGCGTAGATTTCATCATCAGCAGGGCCTACGTGCGTATACGTGCGTATGTGAACGTAAAGAGGCTCTCTCGTCTACGTGCGTATACGTATGTATGCGAACGTTAGTGCTGGGGGTCAGATGTTCTTATACGTGCGGACGGATGTTAGAGAGAATAAGTGCTGTTGCTGATACGTATACGTATATTACGTATGTATATACATATATGAACATATACGAACATCTACGTATAAGAACATCTACGAACGTATGAGAGAGAGAGGGGCTATACACATACGTATGAGAACATAGAACATATATGTATATATATATACGTAGAAGTATGTCCTCTAATAACACAGATGCTATGTGTTTATAGCGTGGGTCTCGTGCGTGTGTGTCGCGGGTGTGACGTGCGGGTGATGTGGGGGTGTGTGTGGGGGTGTGTCACGGGTCGGAGGTGTAGACACACACGGCTTCAACATCCTCTATTCCAAAGCTTTATATAGAACCCCAACTCTGAGCTTGGTAAGATGTTTCGAAGTGAAGCGTTGAGGGATATCTCATCCCCGTGTGAGCAAGTCGGTGACACTCTCCCTGAGTGTGCACGGGCTACGGCAGGGTCTCCTCACCCTGTCCGCCCATTCAGTTGGGCAATCGCCGAACAATACGCATTGTCTACGGATGATGTGTTAGCGTGGCGAAGTGCGTGGTGTTCGTATAGGAATGCGTATAACCACGAAGAACCAGCCGTGCCAAACGAGGAGTTGGCAACGTATTCACGTGAGTCCCCATATCACGTGCAACATATACGTATGGCAGGAAAGTATGCGGATTCGATGGGCAACTATCACAAGGCCTACGCAAGTGACAGGACATCGAACCCACTTGACCTCACAAACGCATCACTACGTGACTTCACGATAGCGATGGCGAAGGATGATAAGGCAGGTATCCTACGTGCCTTTGAGTATGCAGGATGGGACACAAAGGAGTGAAAATATGAACACAAACACAGACATAGATATGAGCATAGATGACGACTTCTACGGAGACGTAGATTTAACACAGGAAGAACGTGATATGATATACGAGGACAGCCTCGTAGGACGTGCGTATGATGAGCATCAGGATTGGAAGGATGAAGAATCCCTACGTGAGTTCTGCAAACCATACGTAAATTGGGCAAACGATTGGCACAACACAGGCAAGGCTTGGCTACACAATACACGTATGCAAGTTCGTGCCGACAAAGTGAACGAAGCAAAGGCCATACGCAAGTTATTCGGATGTGACCTATGAGCTGGATTGAGGTCACCGTGCGTTTGCACGAAGATGAGGTGAAGCTACTTCCTATGTGCCTGACTGACGATGGCACGTATGAGGGAACATTGGCGAACGGTATAATCGCACAGGTTATACGTGGGGCTAAGAAGGTGAACCCCAAAGGAGAGCTTGTGTATTCATACGTATACGATAGGGTCTACGAACATCTGGAGGATGAGAAAGAATGAGCAGACGTAGGTCAGGTGCACGGACACCATACGAGAACTACGAGCTACCCAAGTCCAGCGAGAAGGGGGAACCCTTCATCGATTGGAACGAAGTCATCAAAAACGTGCGATTAAACCCACGTGGGAAACCTGTGCGTGTGATACGCAAAAAGAAGGGGGCCAAAAATTGAGATGTTTACGGTTAATTCAAACCTCTTCACAAAGTGAAGAGTTTGAATGAACCTAACCAAAACCAAATGGAGAAAATATGGAATCAGAAAACGAAACCGATGACATCATTTGTGATGTCTGCCGTGACTCACCAGCTACTGCTGTGGAATGTCTCGAAGGCACAGATACTGACATATGTGACTGCTGTCTCGATGAACTACCTACGGATGAGTGGAGTGGTGAGCTTGTCAGAGAAATCGTAGCCCACGTAGATGGCTACGGTGTAGGACGGGATACACTTGACGATGAGTGTTTCACCTGTGATTGGAGTGGGGAGTATGGATTCAATGAGAATGCAGTTGAACTCACCTGCGGAGACATCGTTAATCGTGAGTATTACAGCGATGAGCTGTTCTACTGTCACGATTGTGATTATCGAGGACATATCGATGATGCACAATGGATAGACCAGATTGAAGCATACGTATGTGATGACTGTTCGTGTGAACATAGGCACAGAGCTGACCGTTGGCACAACAGATTCGCAAAGATTGTTTCCAATACGTTCAGTAAGTTCCCTGTCCGCAATTACGTGGGCATTGAGTTCGAAGCTGAAGAGGGAGAACCTATACGTGATGTGATACCATCTGCCCTGTATAACAAAATCGCAGAGGCTAAAGACGATGGTTCTCTGAACTATGGCACGGAGTATGTGACACACCCAATGCGTGGTGATGACATAGCTAACACGATAGATGAGATGTGCGATATGTTCGCATCAAATGGTTGGACATTAGGAACCAACGTAGGTTGGCACTTCCATTATGATATGGACAGCTTGAGCATCAACCGTCAGAAGAACGTATGGAAGGCTATGCAGAGATTTGATAACCTAATACGTATGTCTGATGACTTCGGATATTTCAGAGATATGCAGAGGTCGTATGCCACAGGATGGACAGAACAATACGTAGCTTGGGCATCACAATGGGCGATGGATAAGAAGCGTGACTATGATTACAACGCACATAGGAGACAGGCAACACGTGGCTCTGAGATGGGTAGATATGCGTGGCTTAATTGGTCTCCGATGGGGAACATAGATAATAAACGTGTAGAGATACGATTGTATAGACCTATTACATACAGACGTAATTACACAGACGCTACAAGCTGGTCACGTAGTGCATACTCATCAGTAGCACAGGACTACAAACTATTCATTCAATTTTGGAATGAGTTTATACGCAAGTCTGCGTATCGACCACGTTCGTTGAGATTCAGAGATGATGCACACGGACTGATTGATATGACAGAATTTGCAGGACAATTTTCACCAGAGGTGAAGGATTGGTTGATTACAAACCACAATACACATATAACACGACAGGAGGTGATAAACAATGTGTGAGATACAATTCGTAATGAGCGATACGTTGGGCAATGACAACGTTAATAACTTCATTGAAATGTTGAGTAAAGGTTCTAGGTCGAACGATGACGCAACAGGTATATTCAGTAGTTCATACCAATGGAAAGTTGGTAAGGCCTACGAGGATTTGAAAGATAAGAAAGATGACAGCATCAGACACGTGCTGTCCGCACTCCCAAGCAATTGGCTCGTGGGTCACAATAGACTTGCGACACAGGGTAGTGAGACTAATAACGAGAACAATCATCCGTTCTCGAATGATACTTGCACGATAGTGCATAATGGTATCATAGGTAATGACGATACGTTGAAGGCACAGTATGGCTTCGACTATAAAGCAGAGACAGATAGTGCGATAGTCCCTGCGTTAATTGACCATTACATACGTGATGGTAAGGATGAGATAGACGCTATCAAAGAAAGTGCAGAAGAACTAACAGGTTCGTATTCGATATTTGTATTTATGCACAGCACACAGAACCTATACTACCTCAAAAATAATTCGACATCATTTTATATGATGAAAACTCTCGATGCAAACGATAACGTAAGCATCTATGGTAGCACATCCAAGTCAAGCTTGGAGGATATGTCGTATATAAAAAGCGATGGACTGTTTGGTTCCGACCTATTTAAAGCACGACACATAACTACACCAGAGGGTGGTGTTATATATCACGTAGTATATAAAGGAGATAACGGAATGGATATTGTTAATGCAGGTGAATTTACACCTCAATCCTACGTATATAAAGGAGGAACTACGTATTACGGTAGGGGTGCCTACTCTTATGGTGGTAATACATACTATGATTGGGATTCACTCGATGATACAGATTACGTAGGAGATAGCTGTTCGCTATCGAAGAATGAAACCAAACGTAAGGAACGTGCAGAATCTTCGGAAGCTATGAACGAGATACTAAAGGAGTTCGATACTAACGTAGATGATGTGTTCGAAGGAGTAGTGACTGACATAGAAAACTTCTGCGTATACGATGAGGATATAATATTTAGTGGACAATTCACGAATGATATTATGGATGCGGTATCTACGTATTCAAGTAGACATCAACAGATAGTTCTACGTGACGTTCCTACTATGTATGGAACTTACTTGGAAAATTATTTAGATGCAACTGCGTGGATATCTACGGATGATGTAGGTAAAGGCGAGGACATTAGCAACTATACAGTTAAATACCAAGCACTTGTTAAGTATATAGAGGACAACCAATGAAAACGTTAGCACTTAATCCTGATAAAAACGCAGACGATAACATATCAGACGCAGTCGATTTCTTTACACGACATTGTCACGGTGAGAAAGAACTTACCGGATTATTTGCATTCGAAGATAGAGACCCATACGCACTATACCATCCACGATGGAATGGTAGACCACTATTACCTGAAAAATTAGCGTTAGCTATTGAGAGGTGGTGTGATAAAGGTAAAGGATGGGCGATACTACACAGCCGTTCATACCCACGTGGAACTAATTCACGTAGAGAACGTATGCCGTTGAGGTTATCTACTTACCAATACTTCTTTCACATAGGTGGATATGGTAGCCAATCATTGTGGAATGAAGTGCAACGTTCACGTAGAGTAAAGAGGCCAACTAATATGGCGGTATATAATGCGTGGATACAATCACAAATATCAGATGATTTTCTTAACAGATGGAGAGACTATCACAACTTAAGCGATGAGGGTAATGAACGCACACGTTCATTCTGTTCATTCGTATGGGATAATGGTATGATAAAGAAATACAATATGTATGAAGATGATTACGAGGATAATAGTCCGACACGATATAAGGTGTATAGTGTAGAGGGATACGACAATGATAACACATTGACTTATCGCCCTGCGTTTACTATGCAACCAGAATGGGATGGTGTGCAATAATGGGTGCGTATCCATTTAGTCAGGCAGTCAAATGGCCTGAACATATGTGCGAACATTGTAGTAATATAATCGGCCCTGTCGATGTGTTCGGTAATAATCCAGACGATAATAAATGCGAGGGTGCGGGTATGAAACTGAAACCACAATGGGGTGGTAAACTCGAAGGACAGGCAGATGATGACCCTACGCAACACGCATTCATAGATATATCATATGGTATACGTGACCATACAGACTCTGAGAAATTTAGAAAGTTCGTTATGGAAACTAAACGTATGGCTGTTCCTATGTGTGAACTTGGTAAACAATTACCAAAGATACACGTGCAAAGACAGTCAGACTGTGAGTATCCAGAGATTAGAAAGAAGATGGATATGGATGGAGTCCCACGTATGGTGGACATAGAAGGACATAAATTCTGCGGACATTGTCACGTCAAGCAGACGTATCAGGGCTACGCAGATTACTCGTGGCGTTCGACAGCAGAGACCTGCACGAACCCCGATTGTATAATGAACGGAGGTGAAGAACAATGAGTAAACACACAGATACACTGCTTGACGCAGTTCAGGAGATAGCCTCAATCATTTACTATCAGTCGAATTTATC
>CETC01011297.1_pt1 | contig 11142 bp, 6 predicted proteins | sample 326911 | NCBI WGS metagenome assembly CETC01 (sample SAMEA2622694, study PRJEB7988) | marine metagenome | isolation source: saline water (ENVO:00002010), including
TCATAAGCCATTATCGCAGAAACAAATAAAAGATTTACTTAAAAAAGTAGAACGTCTTCAAGATGAAGGCTTTAAGGTACATGCCTTTAACGGCACAAGTTTTGACTGGAGAGTAATGGGAGAACTTTCGGGAGAAGTTGAGCTTGCAAGTAGAATCTCTTGGAGAGCTATTGATCCATTCGATTCAGCTGTCTCTTCAATAGCTACTGATAAATCCTCAGGACAAAGTGGACAAGCAATGCTTGGACCAAGTCTTAAGAATCTAGCTGAAGGATTAAATATTGAAGATGCTAAGACGTTGCCTTCTGGACTATGGGCATATCCTTTAGCTATAAGAGCTAGAGGTGTTAAGATCGATAGAACTAAACACAATATAAGCAATCAAATGACAGACGCTGAAATAGCTGAGATAAATGCTTTACCGCCTAAGAGTGATAGAACAAAAGATGCTGACGGTAATCCTATAAAGTCTGCTGCAACTCAGCTAAGAGAATATACAATACAAGATGCTAAAATATTAGATGACATGATGTACGGCAAGAATGGATTGATGTATCGTACAACAGAAATTACTAGTGTAAAAGATAAGGATGGTACTGATTACAGCCTAGAGGCTATACACCCAACACCCACTTGGAGAATTAATACCAGAGCTTCTGAAGAGTTCCTTGGTGTTAAACATCTATATAAAGACTGGGCTAATAAGGATGCATTTATAGCAGTAGGAGAAAATATTAAATTAGCTTATCCTTCAGATCATCTAGGTTATCAAACACCTGTAAAGGAAAATCTCCAGAAGGCTGCATTACTAGAAGCTATTGGTGACTTAAATGAAATGGAATCAACTGAGCCTTCATCATGGATAGATAAGACTGATATACAATTCTCTTATAAAGATATTGCTGATGCTGATTCTTTCGATAACTACATAGATAGACAGCCTACTCTAGTGAAAAGTGATTTCGAACTTATTTCTAAATGGATTAATGATTTAGAAAATAACTACGAAAACCTTGTTTCTAGGAAAGATGCAGTACTTATGAGAAGTACTGTGATAAGAATGTATCAAGCTAACTTCATGAACATCAGAGACTTAGCTATAGTTGCTGAAAAGAATCTAGCTGAAGGTGTTCCTCTATCGGCTGCTATTAAGACTGCTGATGGAGAATTCCATATCCGAATGGGAGAAGATTTCTATACCTTGAATGAAATCGGTGGAGGCAGAGCTCCTTATATCTTTGCTATGGAACTCGCACATATTGGCAGATTAAAATGGATGGAGACTCACGGTAGAGACTGGTGGAAGTGGACATCTGTTATGCACAGTGATGTTGGTAAGAGTACTATGAAAAAGCTAGTTAGGAAATGGCATAACGGAGTATGGAATGCTGATGCACAAAAAGAATATAACTATTACTTAAGTAATGTAGAAGAGTTCTTAGCAGCAGTAAATGGCTTTTACCTAATGCAAAGTAATTTAGATATAGCAAGCGAACTGGAAGCAGAAGAGTTTGCTCTGTTGGAAGATACCCATAATATTATTAAAAGAATTATGAGATTTGTTTCTAAGAAACTACAAGGTATTGCTGATATCTTCTCATCTTTTAAGAGCTTACAAGTAGGGCAACATAAGGGCACCGCTGATAATATGCAAAAACTTATTGAGCGAACTCTAGGCTGGGATCACTTATCAGAAAGAGGTATGACTCAGTATGCTGAAAATGTTCCTATAAATAAACTATTGCCTATGCAACCTCGATTTGCCAGAACTGGTAAAAGTGGTAAAGCGTGGCAAGAGAATATAAAAGGAATTAATGACGGGCAAATTCTAGCGGCTGAAAGAAAGCTTAGAGAACTTGTTCGTAAGAAAGAAGAGACACCAGGGCTAATGACTACAGCGGAAAATAAAAGAATAATACAGTTAGAAGGACTTCTAGAAAGCGAAGAAGTTAATGCCATGTACTTTACCGGCTTTACTCGACGTGAGCTTGTAAATGCAGAAGCTGATATGAGAGCAAGAGTTGCAGATTACAATAACGAAACAAAATGGGGAAGAAATAAACATGATTCAAGTGTTATTGATCTTTATAAATTCTTAGGAGAAGAACGAAGAGATACACCCTATGCTGTAAGATCTGAAGATAAAGCATTACTAGCAGGTATAATTTATCGAAAAATAGAGATGACACATGGACAGCAAATTCAAACAAACTGGTCATCGACTATAGGGCATATAATGAATAGCGCAGCTAAGATACCATTCTTAAAGAATTATATTAAAAAAGACAATATATCTCAATTCCTTGTGGATGCTACTGTAGGTAACACTGGTGCAAATAGAACTTTCAATTCCATCTTCCTTGCTCCTGTACTTCTTACCTCTTTATTGGATAGTACTGTTGGTGGTACAAGCGGTAACTATGTTAATACGGAAGGCGTTAGAGATATTACTAAAGAAATCAATAAGCTTAAAGCATGGGCTAGTGAGATTATGAATGAAATGAAAGCTATAGAATCAGAAGTTGGAAGTTTAAAAGATAAAATATTCGGCGGAGTATACTCTAAAGAAACTATAGCCGCTGTTAAAGATATCAACTTCCAAATCCTAAAGAACGTTCATTACAGATATCAACAAGCTACTGGTGGATTGACAAGTTCTATGATAGGCACTGACGGTGAAATGGAATTTTCAGACAAACTTAAGAACACACCTATAGAAAAACATGCAGCAAATGTTGCTGACTTGCTTTATAATCAAATGACATACTTAGTTAAGACTGGACAAGAGATGGGAGAATTTAGAGAAGCATTTATGTCTATTGTTCCATGGCAAATGGCTAATGTCTTAAATAATGAAGGGAACATTGATGAAGAAGGATTCAATAGTTTTAAACAGAAGATGGAAAAAATTGTTAGAGATAGATTAAAAACAGAATATAACAGTATTTTACCTGAAGCTTTTTATACGGCTAGATTACTTCCCCCGATCCATAACGTAGATGGAATGATTCAATGGTTCAAAGATAACTCTAGTGAAACAACAGGGAATAGAGCACTATACAACTTTGTTGCCGATTGGATTACTAAGAAAGCAGAGTGGGCTACAGATGTAGATGTTCAATCTTATAGAGATACTGTTCTAGGTAAATTAAAGAATAAAGAGAAAGCAACTATCGAACATGTAAGGCTTGCTGTAAGAGAAATAATGGATCGAATGGCTACAAATAAATTAGGATGGGATGGATTTGAGGCTGTATTCAAAGAAGAATATAAAGGGAAAGCTTTAACAAAGCTTAAAGAATTAAAGGATATTCATAATACTGAACGAGATGCTGAAGATTCAACTAGAGAAAGAATCGCTAGAATTAAAGAGCTTAGTATTAGTCCGTTTGATTTTACTATGCAAAAATATTATGCAGCTAAACCTAAGAATCATCAACGAGTTACCAAGAGAGATTCTGGTAATGTTGTTGAGCTTATTGTAGATAATATTGTATCTAGATCTGCTAGTGGTATGTACTTCTTAAATGATCACTGGGCAGTACCGAATCCTATTGAAGCATCTATGGCTGACGGCTCAGGAACAATCAGAAACCATCTAGTTCTTCACCCAACAATGATGTCTGAAGGATTGGTAAAAGGTATAGGCGATAAGATCTTTGAACAAGCTTTACTTAGAGATCTGTTCGGAATACACGGAGACTTCAAACAACTACTGGCACTTATGAATGATACCGTAGGAGAAATGGACTGGCGTAATTACGACGGCACTAAACTAAAGCTATCACATGCGGATGAAACTATTAGAGCATTAAGAGATTCTTACGAGATGCTTGATTCTAAGCATGATGCTATTCGGGGTATCGCTCCTCAGGTTAAGACAAATAGTGCTACAGAAGAATTCTTATTCCAAGTAGCTCCAGGCTTAACAAAGATTGGCTATACAGCAAACATCCCGTTAGCTGGATATACAGTTGAGGGTTTAGGTTCTCAGCTTATGGAATTAGTAGGTAAGAAAAATCTAGTCGGATTCGTAAGAGGATTCTTTGGTCCTATTACTGCGTTCTCCAAAACAAGGCAGATACATATTACTAGGGATATTGCTCACGAAATAGCCGGACATAAACAGATGCATATTCCAGATTATGAAAAACCTGCGAGTTACCAGACTATGCATTCATTTGCTAAAGGTGTTAATAAACTAGGCGATCAGATTATGAGAGTAGCTCAGCATACTCACAAAGGTATCTCTCAAGAAAGAACCCATAACTTAAGAGGACACTTAACTGCTTTACTTAGAGGAAATAATTCTCCGCTAGAAAAGCTACACGTAATGATAGAGAAAAATAAAGTATCTCGTAACTTGGGTATAAAAAGCAGAGACTCTAAATTCGATAAAGTGTGGGATACCTTATCTGATGTCTTGCCTTCTGATGAAGACTTGAGTATGATGATGAAAGAAGCAGGAGTAGATAAAGGATATACAGGAATTGTTAAAAGTCTATTTGTTAACGGCTTACTAACTACAGGTACATTCGATATTATGAAAGGTATGATTCAAGAAAGTGCTGCTAGAAATAGACAGCATGAGACTAATACTTATCCATACCACAGTCCTGGAGAAATGCTAGCTCATGCTTCTAGGTTTGAAGGCGGCTACGATTTAACTGACGGAGATCAGAAGGCTCAGTTTGACACAGAGCTTGCTATTATACAAGGTCTTCGTGCAGTTGAAACAGGATACATTAGAGAGGTTATGGTTACTCCTAATGCCTTTGATATTACAACTAAAGGTGACTGGCTATCGTTTACGTTTGAATTATTTAGACGATATCCCGTTCTATTCATCAATCAGCATCTAATTAGAAAAGGCAAGACTATGGATCCTATACGATGGGCAACCATGCTTTCTACGCTCTTGCTATTAGATACTGTATATATGCTAGCCCTTCGGGCATCAATGGGTGTTCCTATCGAGGATCTCCTAAAGGAGTTTGAAGAGGATCCAATAGGTAACTTCACACAGCTTGCAATGAGATGGCCAATCTTTGGTAGATACCTACAGATGCTATTGGCATTCTCAGCTTCCCTAATAGAAGCAGGAAGACCCGGCGGTATGAAACATGACTATGCCGCATTCATTGCAGGCGAAGGTGCTCTGTCAGCTCTGACTGGATTGTATAATGTTCTGGCAAATGGCATGAACGCTCTTACAGGACAAGATGCGGATTACCAGAGCTTGATCAACGGGCTACGGATGATACCATTCATTGGAGACTCAGCCCTTCGACTGGCTTTCTACACTGCCATGGGCGATAACATTCAACGAAAGAAACGAAGGAGCTCTGGCTCTGGAGCTTCATCCTTCACTCCGCAATCCCCAGGTCACGTTGGTGTGGCTATGCCTGAACTTGACTATAACTGGAGTAGAATCTTTGGAGATCTTATGGAGGAAACTATGACAGTAGAACCGCTTAAGTGGCACTCCTATGAAGCTCAGCAGAATCCGCTGTTCCCTCATTCAAGACCGACTCCAGTGGCACCACCACAGGAGGCTGTAGAAGCTCCACAGGAGGCTGTAGAAGCTCCTGAAGTTGATACGGGGGATACAGGTATTGTGGATGTATATGAAGCTGCACAAAAGCCTGGTGGCTCTGAACTGGCGGATAGATTATTGGACTAAGGGGTCACGAATTTACACGGGGGTATAGTGGTATCCTGGATACTTTTTACCCCCCCTAACCCCTTATTTAAAGGACCTATCGTATGAAACATCACACAACACATTCAGCAACAAGTCTTATTGTATTCTTCATGATTGCACTAGGCTTCATCGTATTCTTAATGCATGGCTATAATGTATCTAGCCATCGTGCCCTTGAAGATAGAATACAAGAGCTTGAGCAAGAAATGTATCAAAGTGGCATGTGGGGTCACATGCAACTTCCAGACGTAGACTATGGTGAGACAGAGTGGAGAGAACTAACTATCAATGAATCAGTGGATAGTTGGGTCTCAATACTTGCAGAAAGAATCTACGATCTAGAACAAGCTGGTCAGTAAGTAACACAGGCTTAAGAGGGTGTGCCTTCAAACACCCTCACTTTTATTCTTGAAAGGAATACTATTATGTTTGCCCTAATCCTAACCCTTCTTTCTTTATTCATATTGTTGAGTACCTTTACCTGTTGGCAAGGATATAAGATACTTAAGCTAGAAGAATATAAGATCGATATCATGGAAGCAGATAGACTAGAGAATATGATTAACAATAACTCTCGAAAACTAGAAAGCTTTATTAACAATAGACTTCACGGCTTTGATGGTATTGATGTTGGCGATATAAAAAGAATTGTAATCGAAGATAGTCAAACTATAGCCGATATACATAGAAGATTAGATGGCTTTATTGCTAATGACTTTGCTGAAGTAAAGAACAGAGTAAGAAAGCTAGACGAAGATAACGCCTAATTTAGCCATTTCAATTAGGCAGCCTGGTGCTCTCCCGACGTTAGGGCGAGGCACCGAGTCCTTTCGGTGGACGGTTGGATTTTTATGGTAGTACTGTCTACCACCCTGTCGAGGTTATACGAACAAAAGGAGGTCGCTATGTGCGATTGCACGACCCACCCTGTTGTCACACCCCGTGCGAAGTCACGAGGTGTATCCGTTCCTAAGTCGTATCTTCTACACCTTTTGAAGGAAGAAGTGCCAGACGGTACTGTTTTGTGTTTCGACAAAGCTGATATCGAACGACTCTTGGAGATCACAAACGCCTTTCACAATCCACCGAGTTACCGTGAGGTAATTCGTTGCGATGAATGTAGTGTATTGCAGATCTCTGGTCCAGACCCAACAGCTCCTTGGGAGCCTTGTTTTATCTGTGACGGTTAAGGAATGTTAGCTCACCCTTCGCTACCTTAGCGGGTTGCGAAGGATTTCTTTCGGTGGACGGTTAAGAGAAGACTCTCGTCTAGTCATGGAAGGCTAAGACAGACGACAGGCGTGATAAATTAACCGTAGTTCAATTAGAGCCCTCCGCTGTGGAGGTGACTCGGCGTTAGTTTGGTTTCAAAATAAGGAATTGTAGTATGGTACCCGGATATGTTAGAACCCCAGAGGATTTAAAACTCCTTGAAGATCGTTGTAAGAAGCAGGAACTACTAAAAGCGGCAAAGGCTTATAGGGAAATGTGTGTTGAAATAGATGCCAAGAGATTGATGCCTTCACCATGGGCAAAGAGAATGCCTAATGGTGGATATACTTGTTATTCATGGGTCACTCGTTAATAGCTAAACCTATCTCGGTGGTGCAGGCGCTGCATCGAGCCCTTCCGACGGGACTGTTAAACTCCTCCTCATGACTGGCGAGGTACTGGAGTGTTTATTATATTAGCCAGTCGCAAGGTTACTATAAGGAATATTTAAGATGAAACAATCTTTTATAACCCCGAAGGATGAAAGTCCTTCAGACCTTGATCGGTTAAAGACTACTTTACAAGAAGTAGCAGCAGATGAATTACTAGCTGATGTTAACCGATTAGAGCGTTGGATCTTTGATGAAAGAACAGAAGCGTCTTTCGTAGATCGCTTCACGCTCACATTGTGGAAGACAGTCATGGGATCGAAAGAAACCATGAAACTGTTGTCCGATAGCGATACTAGTGAATACGGCTTAATAAAGCTGTGTCAAGAAGCAATTGCGCAAGCAGTTACTACTATAGATACTAGTAAGATGCCCACCAGAAATGGTCAGGCATGTTTCTTTAATGTCAATAAAGACGACATCAACAAAACTGCACCACTGTCAATAGAATACTCTAGAGACGGTACTCGCAAATCGATTGATGAGCATCGTAAAGTTAATGAAATCATTACACTAAAACGACATGTATTGGACGAAGAATCTGTAGCACGTATTAAGAAAGCAAACAGTAAAGCTGATAAGCCATTCCTGCTAGACAGGCTTTTGGCTGAATGGGATAGAGTAGGTAATACTCCGTTTCATTTCCTAGCAACACTGCGAGCCGGTAACAGTACGAGGCTCAATCTGTCAGACAAAGGTATGATGTCCTTTCAAACCTCGAAAGTTACTCGTTCAACTTGTGTGAACGAAGAACTAGTCGAAGTGGACCAAGCGAACCTAGATGAATTTGTTAAAGGTTTAGAATCTTTAGGCTTAACTGAAAAATTAGTTGACGAAATAAATTCAGACAGACAGAAATTTAGTGATACTATGCCATTCGGCAAGAAGACTAATATGATGGTCGATTACGCAAAGTATTACGCAGAAATAAAAGCCACAGGTTCCACACGTGGTAATGCTTATATAGATATGGTTTCCTCTTGGAATACATTTATGGATGGATTCTTTGATGACGATGTACTCGTCAACAGTATAGGGAAAACCCTTAGTCAGCTTGTCAACTTGAACGATCCCGATTATGTTCCTATTCGAAGAATTATCTTTGATAACTGGCGCAGAATTGGCAAGAAAACGAAGCACCCAATCTTCTCTAAAGCTTCTTATGAAGAAATTGATGGAGATATAGGTAAATCAACTTGCGTTCAAGGGAGCTATGGAATTGGAGGCAATTCCTTAGGTCGAACCTTCTGCGGTCTAGGTCGTGGTGATGAACCACGGGATTATGATCCAGATAATTATGATGTTATAGCATGGCTACATGAACAAGACGCTAAAGGTGTAACTATACCTAATGTCGTTTTGAAGTATCTACCAGCAGTTAATAAATTGTCGGATGCTAAGAAATACGAAGCAATGACTAATTTAGCTGATAGTATGCTTAAAAGCATGAAAGCAGCGCATCCAGTTATGGGTGCTTACCAAAACATCTGTAAGAAACTATGGGAACGCAACATAGATGAAGACGGATGTGGAGAATTTCCTAAAACGGTATCTCCTCTCGGTTATGAATTCGATCCTGGTAAATATCGTCGCAACAAAGATGAATGGACTAGAGTAGGCAAATCGCTTGGTCTTTGTTCATTCGCTGCGTTCGATACAGGTTTATTGGTTAATCCATTTGAATTTGTTAATGGTACGCATCTTCCCCCTCTCGTTGTTCACTTAACGGAAGCGTCATGGATGGATCTTTGGATTCTTCTATGTTGGGAACTAGGCGGCTTTGTCATCAATCCTGTCTTTGACGGTGCTGGTGTACCCATTGGTAAATTGTTAGAAGCGCATCGATATTCTATTATGGCTTATAATATGGTTCGTGAAAAAGATACATTCTTTGAACAACTAGGTTTACCTAGACGTAAGAATGTAACTCGCTTATGTGAAGATACAGCACGTATCCTAACAATGGAATAATTTGTCTGCTGGGGGCATATCTCTAGTCTCCTCGAAAGGGGAGGCTAGGATTTCGCTAAGTACATGGTGTGCTTAGCTGTATTTAAAAGGAGTTCTACAATGAACTCGAATAAAATGTTTCAGTCAGGCAATACGCCTGCACGATGGACTACTGTTGCTTTCTCAGGCAGTAGGGTTGATTCAACCTCCAGAGAATTCATGATCTTGATTACTCAAGATGGTGATCCTCAAGGAAGTACTATCTCTGTTCGCATATGCGGTATACAGGGACCTGAACCTAAGAAAACCCTATACTATAAACCTATGAGTGAAGACACTCTACGGGAAACAGCTGGTGTTTCTGATGGATCCTTGTTGGATTGTATTGGTAAACTATTAGCTAAAGATGGTATTGCTGTATTAGCTGAAATGGAAATTGGTAATGCTGGTCGCTCCCTTTGGAGCTGGCAAGCAATGGGTGAGTTCAGTTATGAATCTAATTCTAACGGAACTAGACACAGAGCTGTCTTAACTATGCGTCACATGCACGAGAAAAATCTTGTATTGACATATAAAAACCCATCCTGGTCTACCTCCACTGATGAAGACAAGCTACGAAAAAGCTGGTTTGATAAGTGGAATAAAGATATGGCTGGTTTTACCCATATTAACTTTGGCTTAAACAAAATGGGATTCATGCAAAAACTTACACATGTAAGCTCTGCATCCCCTGCCTCAGCAACTGTAGAAGACACAGCCACTACATCAGATGATGATGTTTTGGCAGATCTTGGCTTTTAACCTTTAATGAGTCCGGGAGGGGATCTCACACGAGGTCCTCTCCCTCTATTTAGGAATTATATAAAATGTCCCATTCTGCGTAATCGTTCGGGGGAACAATGCGGCTGGCTTCTCCCTCAGGGAGGAGTCAGCCTTTTTTAAAAATACCTATAATAGGCCGGAGTGGCTACTACTTGGGCTGTCGCCCCACCTAATTCTAGTATACGTATACGGCGGATACTTTTGATAAGACGGAATAATTCCCAATAGTTGGGTATATAAGTATACACCCCTAAGGTTATACCCTAAGGTTATTAGTATATTATATTATAATCATATAGTATATAGACCTAAGGTAAACATACGCTTCTATGCTGTCGCATCTTTTACAGGGTGTTTTCCTACGGCTTTCGCCTGCGGAAAAGCACAAGTTGTCGTATTTCGTACAACACTAACCCTAGAACAGGAGTATGATATTATGTCACAACCTGACATCATGTCGGCTCTCGGCTTCAGTGAGACTCGTGTTGCCCCTAAGGACTACCCTAAGGACAACATCGAACTCTTGGCTACAGCTAAGCAGCTTCAATCTCTATTTGAGATACCTGCTAAGGTGAAGTCACTTGCTGATATCTCGGTGTACAAGTCTAATGTGCGCTCTCCTAAGCATAAAGCTTGGGCAGACCACGTGTTAGCGTGTGCCAAAGAGTATCAGAAGCGCCTGCCGAAGAGCTCATCGGTATCCTAATACCACGACAACGGTTCCCCGAAGCGGGAACCTCCATAGGATGGCTTAGCATCTGCTTTTTTCCTAAGCTCTCCTATGGAGGTTCTTCTTCGTATAAAGGGCTGGTAGACGAGCAAGTCTAAGGAAAGCAGTCTATCGCTTTATACGGTGGAGGACCCACTTATAGTAACAAGATAAGGCACTGTCCCTTAACAGGGGCAATGTCATTTTAAAGGCACGACGGTGCCGTCCGTGGCTGAATAAGCTCTGTGATAAGGAGCTAAGGCACACACTAGACCGTGGTGGTCTGACCGATGTAC
>CETC01063063.1_pt1 | contig 11133 bp, 11 predicted proteins | sample 326911 | NCBI WGS metagenome assembly CETC01 (sample SAMEA2622694, study PRJEB7988) | marine metagenome | isolation source: saline water (ENVO:00002010), including
TGATTACCAAGAATCATATGGTAAGGTGCAATATCTGCCAACCCAACAAATAACTCACTCATCATCTTAATTGCCTCTGGGGACATATCAAGCTTAGTGTGGAAGGTATCGCCTGTGTTAACAATAATGTCTGGCTTTTCTTCTCTCAGCTTTTCATATAGCTGCTCAAATACTGCACGGTACTCCTTGTGGTACTTTAACTTTCGGACATGGATATCCGAAACGTGCGCAATTTTAATGCTCACATTCTCTCCTAATTTAACATCATCCAAAAGAGAGCGTTAAAGCCATACCATGAGGTGTAAATAAAAACAGCCTTCACAAGCGTATCAATAGCAAAACTAAACATATGTGCCCTCTTATACATATACTATATCATTACACTATAGCGCTGTCAAGTATTTCTTTAAAAGTATTTTTACCTTTTGCTCCGCGTTCGGCAGTTTTATCTAGTAGTGCTTGGTAAGCGATTGACCAAGATGCAGGTAGAAGCTTGGTCCCAGTAGATTCTGAATTATAAAAGTTTCCTTGACCTTCGGAGCCCCATTGATTAAAATCTCTTACTAAGTCTGCCAAATCTTGAATTTCCATTGTTTGGTAGTATTGCTTCAGATCTTCTTTTTCTGCGCCGCGGGTGAATGTATCTTTGTATCCATCTGGCAAGCTATCGTATGGCACATATGTTATATATGACGCACCATCTGCTGTTTGCTGCGCTTGACCTGTACTCTCAATGTCGCCCTTTGAGGCAAACTCGGCCTCCAGTCGATCCATGGCAATATCTTTTGCTTTGTCACCACCGACGCCCTTTGCTAAATCTGCGGGTGTCTCGCCTTCGCGCGAACTAGCATCAATAGCATTTTGAATGAAATCGGCTCTAGCATCTGAGATATTCTGGCTGGCGTCCAATGCGTTTTGGATCTGCTCGGCGGCGGCCGGTGTGACACCAACACCGTCCAACTCTTGTACGTCAGAAGCGACTTGAAGACCAAATGCCAAAGCAGCCATCACACCAATCGGCAGCGCTGCTCTTTTGGCAGCACGTTTGATCATATCGAGAACACTTTGCTCAAGAAGGATTCTCTGCTCTTCGGTTATATTAAGGTTCATTTCGCGAACCACCTCCGTGATCGTTTCTTTAACGATCCGGAGTTCGACTTCTTCGCGAATGATCTGGCGGAGTCTTGATTCAGTTATTCTCATATCACCCCTTTGAAGCGTGGAAAGCATCAAGAATTTCTTCGCAGTGTGAACGAGAATCACATTTACGGAATACGCCGCCCTTTTTGTTGTTGAGGATTACCCAGCCGTCTTTACGCTTTCGGATGCATCCCTTGTCTGTGTCGGCACAGCCCTTTCCATCCTCTTCAATAACCTCTTCTTCCATGAAAAATTCACTACCGCCATCAAACTGATCAAGCTTCTGGCGCATTGCGTAGCGCTCATCATCATAAACCTTGGCGTCAAAATCAAATTCTTGCATAATTTTTCTAAGTTCGCTTTCAAGCTTGTAAGCCATTCTAGCTATTCTTTTTCCGTCAGTTTTTCGATCAAAGTCGGCGCGATGGATATCTCTTGTATACGCGGTAAATTTGTTAAACAGCATAGCCCACTGTTCAATCTTTCTTTTAAAAGTATCATATCTTTCGACTGGAATCTTTAGTTCTGCACCCTCGTCGATAGTTGCTTCAATTTCTTCTTTAATGATCTCTTTGAGATCTTTTTTGCTGATTTTCATAATTCTCTAAAATCCTTTAATGCTTGGTGCAATGCTTGTATGACTCCACCATCAAGGTGCGAATATTGTGGAGGGTCCTTAGCTGCATCTTCAGCTGCTTCTTGCAACATTCGTGCTAGCTTTCTTTCGACTTGTTCCAAAGTCATAATCCCATATCCCGGGATTTGGATGTCGGGACTATGGGACTCGCCGCCATAAAAATCTCTAAGTTCTTCTTCGATAATATCTTTAAGTTGAGTTTTCGTAAACTTCATGGGATGGCCTCTATACTGCTGATAGCAAATCTAGCAATAAATAGTTATCTCCGTCGATAAAAGAGGCATTATTCTTTCTTTCTTTAAATACCTCTCTAGGCATAGAGCCTACATCCTCGTATCCCGAGACATCGATTTTATAAAGTTCGATATCATATTCCAGCAACATCTTAATGATCCGACGCTCTTTGGTTGAGGCGTCGGGGTCGAGTGCGATGTAGACAGGGGTGTCGTTCCATACAATCTTTCGTAATAAGTCGGACCCTTTCCGTAGGGTTGAACCCAGTATAGGAACAGCATTTCCGGCGACCAGTGCATCAAAAACTCCTTCGACCAATATTAGGTCTTTATTCCAGTCAATATATAGCTCATTAAACACTATATCTTTCGACGCTCTTGGATTTTTATACTTATATGAATCACCACTATAGGATCTCGCTATAAAGTAGCTACAATCGCCATCCTCGTCGAATGATGGTATAATTATTCTATTGCGGTATTCGCCGCTAAAACAGTAGCCGATCTTCCACTTGAGGATGTCGGCTTTTGTTACTCCTCTTTTTTGGAGATATCGGAGTGCGTATGTGCCGGTGGCCGGTACTCTTTCTGCGCTGAGGGTTGTGAACTCTTCTGGGAGTTCCACTTTTGTCTTGTCTTTTCGAGACTCTGTTTCCATAAAGAGTTCAGCAAATCTTTCAAGATCTGATCTGTTTGATATTGAGTCCCACTTCTGAAGTTGGTTATACGTACCATGACTTCTAATAACACGCCTAATATTACGACCGCGATAATCGCAAATCCAACACTTATAAACATGCTTATCCAAGTTAACAGAGAACTTACGCTTGTGGTGATTGCACGAAGGGCACGTGAAAAGAAGCTCTGCTCCTTTGTCGATGTAGTTTCCAAGCGTTTCATGTAATATTTTTTTTGCTTCTTTCTTGTTCATGTGCCCTCGAACCTAAGATAGCACATTTAAATACAGAAGTCAATAAAAAACCCCGCGGAGCGGGGTTTATTTTGCTAGTTCGACTCTAGCGCTTCAATGATTTGAGCTTTCGTCGACTTGGTATTCACGTCTAACCCAGCGCCCTTAGCAATAGCCAAAAGCTCTGCCTTCTTCATCTTGCTGTTCCATGAAGACGCAGCCGGATCTTCGAAAGACACCAGCTCAATTTCAAAGCTAAGATCTTCACCAGCCAGCGGGTGGTTAAAATCAAGAACAACTTCTTGTTCCTTTTCTTCTTCAATCTTTGCCAAGAACGGGCCTTGGGGACCGTTACCTTGAATAACTTCTCCTACCAAAAATTCAAAATCCGGTGGAAAAGAAGTCTTTGGCACTGCCTGAATCGCATCCGGGATACGTGGCCCATACGCTTCGTTTGCCGCAAGGGAAATCTTCTTAGTTTGGCCGACGGTCATTCCAACGACTGCTCGGTCGAACCCCGGCAGCATCCTTCCTGACCCTACTTCAAAACTAAGCGTCTGTCCACGGATCTTGGAATTGTCAAACTCCGTGCCATCATTTAGTGTTCCTCTATAGTGAACACTCACATTGTTGCCGTTTTGTACTTTCATTTTTTCTCCTCTCATGAAAAGTTCTATATTACTATAATCTATTTTTGGATTAATGTCAAACACTTTATTGCATTATTTTGCTTGTTGGACTAAAATTAATACTGGTGCTGGTAAGTGTTCAACGATTCCGTTGTCTAGCCATTTTACGCTTATCATATCTTCGGGATACCCACTCCACGTGTCTTCGTAATAGTGTTCTCGAACAATCTCCACAACAATGCCATGCCATGGTTCCCTGCCGGGAGGGACAATATATCCGAGTTCTTTTACTATATCTCCAACATTTATGGTTGGTTGGCAAAAATTGAAATCGATGTTCACAATATAACTATGTGTTGTCGACGTATTCTGTAAAATATCCTGCTTGTGCGATCACGATCGCATCTGCTCTGTCGTACGATTCTGGCTTTGGGTTACCGTGCTTGGTGTACTCTATTTTAAAGGCCGGCTCATGTTCGAGCAAGTGTTCTATAACAACTTGTTTTGCCTTTTGGCCGCGCGGCACTTTGATTCCAGCACGCTTCCGCGCGGAAGTAGCTCCAATAAATTTTGGCTCTATTTCAAATAGCTCATATGCTATCCAAGATGCAATTCCATTAAACCTAGTCAGAGTAGAGAGTGTTTTGGCTGACGATTTTCCACCCATGAACATGTGTAAAGATTGCTCAATATAAATGTGTTCTATGGGGAAATCGGAGTCTCCTACAAATTTCGACTCATTGTCAAGTTGGTACATCTCATAAATGTCCAGCAGCTTTTCTTTGAATACTAATGTTTTATCAAAAATATTCTTCTGCTTTCTCAAATCAACCGAATCATAATACAGCAACTCTCCTTCTGCAACTACAGCAAAACCAGTTATGCTGGTGCTTACGTCTATTCCTAAAACCATTTTACACCTTATAGTCTAGCCATTTAAAACGCGTTCTAGTTTTCAGGTACTCTTCGGTTTCTTGATTAGTATATGCTTCCTGTTCCATACGAATTCTAAAATAGGCTTTTGTTTTTGATTTGTATTTAATAAACCCTTTTAGGTAATCAAATCCATAGATCAAATAAAAGAATACCACAAAAAGCTCTTTTTGTTGAGCAATGTGAATTTTTTCATGCCTCTCTAAAACAGGATTCATCTTCGTACGCGAAATAATAAACGGAAAAAGCGTAATAGCTTCAATATCAATGACAAGAGATATAGCCTTTAAAAAACGCGGAGCAATAATCAAAATAGGTTTCACTAAAAATCCATTTTAAGTTTAAAAGTATAATCTTGATCATCTTCTTTCAGAACAGGATCTGCCAATGTTGCGACCCCTAGTAAATTTTTATTTTCATCATAAACCCCAACGCGAGAGATATACACCTGCCTACTGAAAGGGGCATTGTAGTCTGCAAAACTAGATGATGTGAAGTTGGTTATTTTTCGGACTGGGTTTTCTACATAAAGCTGGGAGCCTGTAGTCTGTAAAACATCCTGACCATATTGAATAAACGTTGGATTGTTAGAGTAGTTCACTTGGCCGCGGCCAGCTTTTGCAAACATGGTCTGAACTTGTGTCTCCGTCATTCCGTTAAACTTTAATGTAAAAATAATTTTTGAAAAGGAGGAATCGCTAATGGTATCGCCATTAATTCCATCGTTCGCTCCAGCGCCCCAGTATATCCATGACGGATTTACTTTGGGAAGGACGCCGCCATTTACTAACGAAAATATATTGTTATCCAAAGCATAAGATGCAGTAAGCAAGATAATGCCTTCATTATACATGACAACCCCGGCAACTTGTCCGTCGTTAGCTTTGGCGTATCCGTTATCGGACCCTGAAAATTGTATAAGTTCTCCATTGTGTTTGGAATCTTGTAGTTCGGCGGCCAATGTACCCGTTATGTACAGACGCATCACGACGCTACCTTCACTGATCTTTGATCCATAAAAAATGGAGGGTACGTAAATGATATTTAAAGGATCTTCATTTTTGTTCCAGCCTTCCTGAAAAGAGGAAGAAACAGCATAATATTCACTCAAATAGCGGTAATTGTCTAGTCTGTTCTTCAAGGAAAAGAAATGAGGGTAAAACGCACTCCCCGATTGAAGGTCGTCCGTACCGGGAACCTTTGCAAATCTGCCATCACTCTTTACAACATTGCGGCGCTTGCCCGGGCCGACGCTTGCTCCGTAGAGTGCACCGGCGAGACCCATAGGTTCTCTGGTTATAGAGGCAGTTAGGGGATAGTTCATCTCGATAATATCTCCATACTTAAACTCATTTTGGTAACTAACCGCACCTACAGTTTTGAACGATGCGCCGGCGGAATCTTTTGTGATATAAGGCTTAATCATAAGATTAGAACCACTTGGATCTAGAATCTCTTCATCAGCATTAAGAGTATACGTTCCCGCACGATCAACGTTGTACTCATACAGGCTTATTCCGCCACTAACGCTAGAGGTGAAGGCCAAAACATTATTGTCGGCCGACGACGTACCAAGAGTTGCACCCTGATGTGGAGTGTTGTTATAGTATACTTTTGAGTTATAGATCGTAAACTCAGCTACTGGGTACGCCCTCATTGTGTTTAGCACAATGTCTCGTTGGCTAAACTTGCGGAACGACATTTTTAGTAATCCAGTCTTACTCGGATGGTCAACTCATTTTGTGGGGTTTTCTTTAAAGGCTCCGAAAGCTTAGCCACTGCAAGAAGTTCATTTCGGGCGTTATATAAACCAACTGTCGTAGCATATGCAACTGGGAGATCGGATGCGTTACTCTTGACTTGAATCCTGCTGCTTGAAACATATGTGGGGTTCGAACTATAGTTGAACTTGTTAACAGGAAGTCTACAGAAGTAGATTGTTGAGTTGATCTCGGTGGAGTTATTATAAGTAAGGTTTGTAATTCTCTCTCTTAGCGCGTCACAAGTACCAGAAATCGATGCACTGGCAATAGATCCGAGGCATTTAAGGGGAGAGTTGTCACTAGCTCCACTAAGCGCAGAACCACTATTAAAGTAGGCCCCTACCGCTGACGCTGAAGCGCCTACTACATTCGTAGGCGCGTTGGTGTCCCATATAGAAGAGGAAAGCACCACAATGCCGGCTTGATAGAAAACCACACCGTAGCTTGATGTATTGGCACTGACGCTGTCCATGTTGCCGGTGATGTCGAAAAGAACTCCATAGTCACCACCAATGGTGTTTACGGTTCCGTCGCCTGTTGTGTTGGCTTTGATGTCCTGTAATGTAATGGTATGACTGTGAAAGTCTGAATAGGCGCCGCGGCCAAGCTCAATTGAAAAGGTACCTTTCTTAATTTGATCTTTAGTCAAAAGGCGAGAAAACGAGAAGATCATCACGTTCTTCATAGAACCTGTTCCGTCTAGCTTCAAATCGTTCTCAAACATACGCACTACGTTATTTGAACCAGTGTAGCCGAGCAGAACTTGTGAGAACTGATTGTAGATATTAATCTTCTTGGAGTTCTGGGCGTTCGCTGAAGAGGATATTTCCGAACTTTCATCGTACCCACATGTAAGATCAAAAATGTGGTTTGCAGAAGAACTTAAATAAGGGTAATCATAAATGGATTGAAACATACCATGAGTAAAGTTTTTGATATTCTCATTGTTGTAGGTTCCGCTAGCGATGATTGTTCCAGTAAGTGGAATAACTTCGTGAAGAATAGTTTTTGTTGTTGTTACGTCTGTGTTGACATTTAATGGTTCATAAGAAACAGGCATTCATTTTCTCCAGTTTATGTTTGTGCTAGTTTAATAATTCTAATGGGCAGTTGTACGGTAGCATTGGTCGCAACACCTTGAACATAAATAGTGGTATCTATGAAATCATACAAAGTGCCGTCTCCGAACAGATCGTTGGAGGTGGTACCAAACTTACTATAGTCAGTTTGAGTGATGTCACCGCGGATTCCAAAGTTCAGAGCCGTGAATACTCCGCGGGGTCCAGTAATGACTGAATAATTTGTGCTCGTATCCATCGTGGTAGTACCAGTGGTGAAGTCAGAATAAACGCGCGTAAGAGAGGCATTGATTACCGCTACATTGTAATCCATTAAGTCCGTGGACTGCCGATTAGTGGAGGATCGCTGCAGCGATATGTTAAGGTTAGCGCCGGCAGTGCTACTATTCGAAAACGTTGAATTTGGTCCCGGTCCAAAAGTCCCTCCAATAAATCGACGATCATAGCGAACCATGAACGACCTGTCTGCTAAGCCCACCGAAGCAATATAGGTTCCTTGGTTTGCGGAGGATGCCGCCAGATCTGTGGTTTCTATTCCGGTCTCAATGAGTATCATGCGGCCGCCAATCTGACCACTTATGAGCACGTTGGCTTCTGGGACACTCGATACCGATGTCATAGTTTTGCTGGTTGTGACGCCGGCCACGGTGGTTTTAGTATCGTCAGCTAAAAAGAATACGTTTTTGGACGCTGATCTTTGTGCAATACGGGAATTAAAAGACTTTTCATTCAAAAGAGCGGAAGGAATATAAAGAAGATCCTGTCGAGGATAGGATACTAGTCCGTAATTGATATTAGCATTGGCTTGGGTAAAAGCTTCCAACACTGGGGTCTGTAAGATTTCTAAGTCGTAATAGGCGGAGCCCGATGGGTGGTTTTTGTTATACAGGCCGTAATCGATTTCATCGTCACCAATAGAAAACTTTGTGATCTTAAAGTTTCCTCTAGCCATTCTTTTTCTGCCAATGTCGGTCAGTACAGCGTCCAAAATAATGTCGCCAGAGTTATCTAAAAATGCCATTTAATTTCCTCTCTTTCATAAATAGTCTTGGTTTTTTTATTCTTCACTTTCTTCTTCAGGAAAGTCCGTGTCATACTCTTCCAATTTTTGATCCGGTTCATTATAAGTAATATTTAAATCGATTTTTTTGCCAGTTTTCTTAGATGTTAGTCTAATCTTAAAAGTTTTATCCCAGATTAAATCTTCCGCAGTTCCAATGCCAACGTTGTTGTATTGAGATCCCGCGGGCTTGTTCAAATCTGCATCACTGGTTGTGACCCTAGTTTGACGTAGGGGTGGGATGAGCTGTAGAATTTTCCCAAACTGGGTGACTGATTCTTCGTGAGATTCTTTTAGTAGATCTTCCTCAAATTTAGTATCAAAAATGGCATATTTGTAACCCCCATCGTTTACCAACTCAGCGCAAATAATAGTGTCTACGTTTCCTGCGATATTGTTAGCATTCAATGCTCGGAACAAATAATAGTATTTGTGATTTGACTTTACAATATCATTAAAAGTAGCTGTTGTGTAGGAATAATCCGCACCATCGACCTCTAAAGATACGGTGCGAGGAACCACAGTGTCGAAGTCTCTAAAGCTTGATGGCATCGAATCTAAACGATATACTTGAACCAAGCGCTGTAGAGAGCGCGAAGGCACGTCAACCATCTGATAGGCTGTTATGTCGTTAGAATCCAAATACGTGACTGCTCTTTTGACGTCTTGAGCATTAATTGCTCGTGGAAAAGATTGCGGACTAAAAGCCTGATAAACGATATCGAAGGTTAATCGATTTGTGTTCCCAACAGTGTATGCCGGCACAATGTCTAACTCATTTGGCGGATTGTCTTCTATTGTAGCTTTTTTGGTAATGAGGGGAATCTCTATAACTCTCAGTGACGGCTGTACGGTGAGTATTATATTTGCCACATACGGAGGCAGGATTGTTGATTCTACTGTAGCTGTAGTAGTTAAGGTTGCGGGTTCGGTCACCCGGGTGCCCAACACACTTGAAACTGCTGCGCGTTGAGCTTCGGTGGAGTATCTCGACGTGTCCAGATCGGCTGCTGTGCCGTAAACAGTGCGAGTGTTTTTCATCAGGTCTTCTGTCGCATCAGAGGTAAAAGGATTGTAGTATTCGATACAATATGCCGTCGGAGGTTCTGGTGGTCCACCATCCAGACCTGAAGCATACTCTAGAGGGCCGGTGTATCCGTCTTCTCTGACTTGACCAATAACTCGACTTACTTGAAGGCCCTTGTAGCGCCACTTAAATCCTTTAACAAGACAGTAAGCAAATATTTTATATGTATACTCGCGGCCGTACTTTACCTGTGAATCTATTAAAACTTGCTCTGGATGAGTTTCTGGGTCCACGTTAAAAATCCAAAAATTTTGTAATACATCCTGCGTCATGTTATCTGGCACAGGTGGGCCACCGGTTTTCTGTACCCGATAGGCTAAAATTTCATTGTATCGACTTGCGGGTTCACCGGTGAACTGTGCATCAGGTGCATTTTGAACGTTATAAAGGGTGGACAGATTATCAGCGGCCACGACTGCCTCTTCGGTTCCAAATGCCCCTAATACATCAGCTAGCAATAAACTCAGGTTTCTACTGTTATAATTACGATATAATCCTCTCTTATCTTCTGCGGCTTTTGTTTCTAGTGTTTGGTAATCAAGGATACAGAAATCCTCGTGTTCCAACATAACATTGTCATATGCATACAAGATCATTTTTACAAAATCAGCTGTGCGATATTGAACTACCTCGCTGGTTGTGACAACTCTGTTTTCGGATCTATCCGCGGATGAAGTAACCATTCTAGAGTTCTTAAGAAATTTCCTACTCGTAATATCTACACGATTGTCGGTTTGTAACAAAAAGGACTCCTTGAGTGTTCGCATTATCATAGCTGAAGCTTCTCTGCTTACGATTTTTTCACTAATCGTTCCCGGGTTGAGCTGTGGTAGATCTACGCGCATATAGTACGGAGCAGCAGCTTCTTGTTCCATAGCAGTAGAGGTATCCGATAGGTGCTCTGTCGATGCATGATGATTAAAAATAATGTTTCTGTTGCGATTATTTATTCTTTGCATGGTTTGGTAGGATACTGTCGGGATTTTTGCCGGCAATGTGGTGTTAAAATACTCATAAAAATCTTTATATTGGGGCGCGGATGGATCTTCGGGTGTTACCTCAGACCAGTAGGGTGTGTTAATGTCCACTATTTTATCAGGTCCGGGCGAAACAATAGAATTCATCTCATCAAATGTGGCAATACTCTTGGCTGCAGTGTAGTACTCTATCTCACCCCCATCAAAAAGTTTTGTGCATCGCTCGTTTTTCTCCTCTACAGTAGGAAATGAGTAAATCCCACCTTCAGTCAGGAGAGTATTTTTTGTCCAAATATTTCCCATTTGTTGAATTCTGTACCAGTTCGGGAAGGTTCTTTCACTCATATTACCATTGGAATAAAAATTTTGATAGTTGCTGAAATGTCTATTGTACTGTGGTCTTACTCCGACTACTTGTGTTATTTCGGCTCCTTTATATAAATAATTCTTCTCTAATGCCGTATATGGCATGTTCATTGTAACATAGTGATCATCATAGGCGCCTTGGTTATAAATGGCTTTTATATTTTGATTATCGAAGCTTCCTCCTGTGAAAAGAGTTTTCCAATATTTGCTAGCTTCTAAAACATTTGTGAGATTAGGAGATAGCGGATCTCCCTCAATCCGAACCACAAAAGTTACTGAAGGAAGTACTGTCTTCTGATCATACATTGTCTCGGCGGGT
>CETC01003491.1_pt1 | contig 11127 bp, 3 predicted proteins | sample 326911 | NCBI WGS metagenome assembly CETC01 (sample SAMEA2622694, study PRJEB7988) | marine metagenome | isolation source: saline water (ENVO:00002010), including
GACTGGATTGTTCTTATTTAAAAAGCTCATTGCTCTTCCTATGGATGCGCCGCTAGTCCGGCATGATAATTCTTAAGTATTTCATCTGCGCTTAAGACACGAGGATAAACTCTTACTGTGTCAATATAACCAGTCCATCGGTTATAAGTGCTTCCAGCTATCTCAAAGATGTCGCCGTTCCCATAATTCTGTACACCCTGCGCATCGCTTTGAACGCCGTTATGATAATGACGGCAGTACCCATGCGTTCCCGGTGTAAAATCAGGCTCCCAAGTAATGGCGATATGATGCCACTCACCACTTCGAATATCAGGAATGACATCTTGCAGACTAAAATATGCTGGCTGGTAAGCATCCCAGTCTAACGGGCCACTTGCTCCTGCTGCGTTTTCACGATGAACCCATCCGCCATTAGGGCCAGTCCTTCGGCACCCCCATAAAGTAACCTGGCCTAGCTCTCCCGCATCGCGAGTTGCCCATCCGTCCAAAGTCCAAGCGGTTCCTGCGTCAATAATGTTGCCAGCAAAAGCTGTGCTTACCATATCATCTGAGCCGGCACCGCCTCCACGAAAATAATAGTTAGCAAGACAAGCACCTGCGTTGTTTGCTGTTCCGTTGTTTCCGTTGGTTGTAATGTCGTGCCAGGTTGCAGTAGATTCCTCACCACTAAGACGAGAAAACCAAATGTCTGCATCACTTGCTGGTACTGGCTGAAGAAGAAATGGATTCATTTCTTCTTCTTAGGTGCAGCTTTCTTTTTAGCTGCTGGCTTTTTCTTTGGTGCTTCTTCTTCATCGGGAACAACGATCTCGTGTCGCACGCTACCTGGTCCGATGTACTGAACAATAACCTTAGGCATTTGAATCTCCTTTACCTGAGCGATCTAAACTTCTTGGCTTCTTTAGTATCTTTTTGCGTTCTTCGCAAAGCGTTAGCTGCTTCTCGTCTTGCTTTAGCAAGAGCAGCCCTTGATAAATCAACTCTCTTCTTTCGTTCTTCCATCCAAAGATGCTCTTTGAATTCCTTTTCTGTCCTGTTTCTTTTCAGTCCTTCAAGATTTTTTACGTTGCCGTAGAAGGTATCGTAAGCCATCTGAAGTTTGTTGTAAGCAATAAGAGCCTGGCTCCTAATAAGCTTAAGACGCCTAAGCTCAGCACCGCTTCTTAGTTTCATCTCGTCATCAATAGGCGTGATAAGAGCCTTGCGGTATTCCTTCAGGGCTAAACGAGCCTGGTTATTAATAGACATCCCGCCGTAAATAGGACGCTCCCTTAAGTGCAGCCTAGTAAAGGCGCTAAACCAATTCGCTACCATGAAGTCCATCTTCTGCTGGGTTGTCCATGTATCCCAATTGATCTGATCTGTTTCTTCCATGTCTCGAATCAAAGGACGGAAGGCTGAGAACCTTGGGTCTTTAGGGCTAACCCCTGTTTCCGTAAGCATGGGCAGCGCAGTCTTGACAGCGTTCCAGTCATCAACACCTAGCAAAGAGCCAGCCAAAGAGGACATTGCTTCTTGCAGGCTCCAGCTAATGCTCCCTTTATCCATGTCAGACTGCTTAGGCATAGCACTCATAATGCCACGGCTGAAAAGATTACCCGTTACATTGAGTATCTTAACAACATCTTTGGGTGTGTTGACTTTGCCTTCAGCTCTTTGATGCAAATAATACTGAACGTTTTTATTTCGCTTTGCACTTGCTGGCAAAGCTTTGTCCGCTAACCACGCTTGCGCACCTAAGATATTGCGTAGCAAAAGAATACTCGCCTCGAAAACATTCGCATTGTTCCAACGCCAAACACCTACTGTGTTTGGCTTGTCACTGCTGCGAATCATTGCGGCGGTTGTACTTCCCGGCTCCATATTGAATCGAGCAATCTCATCAAGATCATTATTCAAAGGATGCTTAAACTGATTGACGGCTAGACCCCAACGAAGAACACGAAGGGATCTCACTGCTTCTCTTCTTGCCATCTTTTGCATGACCGCAGGACTGTTTGTGTAACCACTTGTTCCTGTTAGGTTGTCGCCGAGAATGGAACCGAACACACCTTTTTTAAATCCAGGTATGTCTACCGCTAAGTAAGGAAAGCTAAGAAAGGGGCTTATCAATAAGCCAGCAGCACCAAGCTTATTAGCTCGGGCCATCTTAATAAACCTGGGAACCTCGTTGTAGTTAAAGATGCGACCCGATACCTTTCGGACAGCATAGGAAACTTTTAATTTTTTAAACTCTTTTGCGTTCGCACTTAGGTTTTGTTTGCCTCGGTACAAGTAGCCATCAGATCTTCTCTCGACAATAGTCATACCCTGCTTGCCCGTAGGCAGCGCACGAAACTCTCCAGGCTTAAGAGCATCAAGCTCTTTGGTCACATCAATATATTCTCTAACTGTTTCGGCGAGGCGGGGGCCGTTGTCTTCAAGCTGGTAAATCTGTCGCCTCAATGCCCGATAAGATTGATAGGCTTTGCTCTTAGCGCCAAGACCACCGAGTCCTGAGCCAACCCCTGCCCACCCTGTACCAGATGGTAAAGAGCTTTCGACAGATGCAAAGTCTAAGTTCTGAATGTTAGCATAGTTTTTAATGGCATCATAAGCTTCGATCCTTGGACCCATTTTTCTGCCATACTGCTCAACAAAAGCTGATTCGTTTTTTGAATACTTCTTATAAAGCCAGGCTTCTCTTGCTACTCGGTTATAAAATGTTGTTGGCATCTCACCAGTAAGAAGCCCTGTGACTAAAGAGTGACCAGCTAAATTGCCAACGTTCGTAAGCAAAGAGTTGTAAGTTACGTTACCCTTCATGTCTGAAATAAATTTAGAGAAAGACTTTTGTTGATCCTGCAAAATGCGAGCATCAAAAGCCATACTGTTTAACCATTCGTTATTCATTGAGGAATTATAAATCGAATCAGTTAAACTTTCGTTGTAGGTGTAATCAAAGTTTAGATCAGGATCGACTAAGCTCTCACCCTCACGAACATCATGACGCTTAGGCGCTTTAGTTGCCTTTTCTTCGTTCGTCATTACGTCGTCAAACAAAGCGTTCAGATCTGAATCAACACTGTCTTTATCTTTTGTGAGCATTCTTTCTAAGTCATCAGCAATCTCTTGCAGTGGTCCGTCTTTCTCCCGGAGCCTGCGAATATCTTTTCTTGTGAGATCAGAAATAAGAACACCGTCTTTTTTGAGATTAGTAATCTCATCTTTGATTTCTTTAATCATTCCTTCTGGATCAAGCTCTATAGCGTCAGCAATATCCTTAGCTGTTATGCGTTCAGCTTCATACTTGAGACGGTTATCACCCATCACAACTTTAGTTGCCCTATCAGGAAGCATTAAGGGCATTGCATCTTGGTGAACAAGACGACGAATAACAATGCGAGCAGCGATTTCTTCTTTCGTCATGCTTTGGTCAATACCAAATCTAGCCATCTCCTGGTTGCGGATCTTATTGAGGGCGAGGACTTTAGTCTGCGCTGTCCATTGGTTGTTCAGGTTAGCAAACGCTTCAGCTTGAATCTCTATAATATCTTTTTTCTTTCCGGCTTTTTTTAGATCATCAAGCGCCTCGAAGAGAGCCTCGGGAATGCTTACAGCACCAAGAGCTTTACCTTTCTTTCCTTTGTAATGGAAAATATCTGGCACCGTTCTAGTTGCTACCTCGAGCAAGCCCATGGCCGTCATTGGACCGGGAAGATTAAGCGAGTAATCAGCCATTCTTTCTCGGCCGGTAAATGGCATGTTGAAGTTATCAAGGTATTCGTTAAGCTGGCTCTTTACTCGGTCCTTTGTTGCGTTATCGAAGGTCGTATCAAGCATGCTTTCCAGCTTAGATATAACCTTGTCTCCAATTATAACCTTAGCTTTTTCAGAGGTGATAAGAGTAAGCCCACTGTTCCAAATGTCCATCTGTCCTAGCTGATAAGCATCACGCTGGGTTTTTGACATGCCCAGTTCTTCAAACTTATTAAGCGTTTTCTTAAGCTCTTTAGCTAGCCAGGTTGGAACAACTGTGTCACCAAGGTTTGCATACACTCGATCCTTATAACGATAAGGATCTTTAGGTGCTTTTTTCTTTGGGCGTAACCGATCAAGCTTCTTGGCTGCGTCCCAAATGTTCTTTGTCATCTGCTCCCTGGGGACACTCAACTTATCAGCGGCAGTCCTGATTGCGCTAATTGATGTTTCGACAGCAGCGACCTCACGAGCCCTTGCCTCTTTGCTCATCGGGACTTGGTTCGAGGTGTAGCCAGCGCCGCGATCAACATGGTTTGCCTGGTCCGCAGCTACAACTTTCTTTGTGGCCTCGCGGAGTGCAAGCTTCTCATGGGCGGGAAGATCAAGTTTATCTATAGCGTTAATTATATCTGCATCAAGCGGACGACCCGTTCCCTTTTCACTGGCCCTGGCTTTGTCTCTAAGCCTGGTAACAAGACGTTTGAACCCTGGGGTAACACCTTCGACCTTATCGCCTTTCCAGATCTTCCTGGCTGCGTTTGTTGCCTCGTAAGCTCTTGATCCAGGTGTCTTTAAGCTTTCTGTCTCAGCTCTTTGGATGGCTGTGTCAAGCTGCTCAAGTAAACCTGCTGCCTCTTGAAGGGGGGTTCGCCCAGTTTGTCTTGCCCTGCTTATAGCAGCAGAACCAACACGAGAAAGGACTGCCCGATCACCAGAGCGTCTTTGCTCTCCAGTCTCAGACATGTATTCATATTTGTTTTGGCGGCCGCGCTCGCCTTGGCGAACATCTTCTATGATGTTGTCATAGATATCCCGTAATGCTGTCACCCTTTGGTCGAGGGTAATATCCTTATTAGCGAAGGCGGTTTCAATGGTGTTGATGTCTTTAGCTAACTGCTTGCCTAGTTCAACACCATCTTTAGCTTTATCAAACTGAATGGGGCGTGACGTAGCTAAAGCCTCAGCGGGACGGTCGCCTTCTAAATAACCAAGGACCTCCTCGTGGGCGTTCTTGTATTTGCTTGGATCACTTGTTCGAGATGGTTGGCCTGGCCCAGGTGCTTTCCCGTAGTTCTTAGAGATGTGTGGATTGGGTCCACCAGTAGCAGCAGCCCATATAGCTTTTTTAATTTTTAGTGGAACGCTATCGTCAGCGACAAGACTCCGAGCAAACTTATACATCTCCGAGCTTCTCTTGTTGCGCGGTAAGTTTGCTATTCTTTTGAAGTTTGTTCTGAGTCGGTTGAGATTCTTCTCAGAAAAAGCTTCAACCCTTTTTCCTTTTAGCTCCTCAAGTAACGGAGGAAAGTTATCTCGCCAAAACGCATCGCCAACAGGGTGAGTAATTTTACCTGCACTATCTAACGCTTTTTTAAATGCCGGAACCTGATTGTATTTTTCGCTCAGAATTTCCCGCATCAAATCTAGGTTTGTTGCTTTGTCTACATCTTTACCGTGACCCTTGGATTTAGCGGCCTTGCCAGAAAGCTCTTGGAACCCATGAACATATCTTCCTGACTTGTGTGCCTGGTAAGCGCCTTCTGCTGTTTTAAATTTCTTACCCCGAAACGTAAACGGAGCATCAGCAAAGTTGCTAAGGATTTTATTTTGGCCTTTACCCCAATGAACAGGTGTATCTAAAGGTTTGCTTTCTTTGGTTAGCTCAACAAACCCAGCTTCCTTTTGGGCTTTTAGTTCTTCAGGCGTAAGCTTTCTTTTGCTTGTTGCTGTTGCCTGGCCAAGCTTTCTCTTGGTTATTCCAGTTGGGGCCTTCCATGTACCAGGTGCAACCTCTTTATAATCCCACTCAGTAAGAAAGGATGCGATCTCCCTTTCTCCGATATTGTAATCGCGCTTTCTGTTTGAAGGAGTGTCGGTAATGATTGTTGCCTTGGCAGCAAGGGCTTTACCTAGCTCGGCTTCATCAAGCTTAACTCTACCTTTTCTCTTTCCTTCGGCTGAAACAAATACGGTATCGTAACTTGAGTACTTGCCTGTATTGGCTAACTCGCCCCAAGCTTTAGCGTAAGCATTGGTGCTGCTTTTTTTACTGCCTTTACCAATAAACTTTGTGGCCTTGTCAGACTTAGCTTGGTCTTTAGCGGTAAACTTATTCTTTACGGGCAGCTTAACACCGGGTGGCTTGGGCCTGTCTTTTTCTGCTCGTAGTTGCGCTGCCCTTCCTTCGGCTGCTTCTACCCCGCGTCTAAAGCTAGCTATCTCTTGGGGTGACGGATCTAAGGTATCGACAACTTTACCTTCGCGTATGGCTGTCTGAGTACCAGGCGTGCTTCCTCTCCCCGCCGCCTCAAAGGCTGTAATCATTTCGTTGGGATCACCGGGCCTTGTAATTCTTTCGGTCAGGGGTTTATCAGAAGGCTTATAGGGCCTTCCCATATACTCACCTGTACCTTTGGTAGATCTTTCCGTTCGCTTAAATGTAACGGGAGTTGTTTTTTCCTGAAGGACGGCTGCAATGCCTGGGTCTTTCGCCTTGGGCTTAGGCTGTGGCTTTGCTTTGGCTACTCCAAAGGGGCGGACATCATCGGTTCCGAGCCGATTGAAAACACCTTCATCAAAAGCCCTTTTCGCTGTTGCTTCATCAGGAATATCTGCAATACCATGACGATCAATTTCCTGGATAATATTTAGAGCTTCTTTTTTAAGAAGTTTTTCTCCGGGGTATTTTGTAGATTTCAGGATTGGAATATCGGCTTCGAGTGGTAGCCTCATACCTGTAGGCAGGTGTGTAACAGTCCAATTCGGCTCTCTTTTTGTCGAGGCCAGACCTTTGTGAACAGCCCAGTTGCCAATAACAGCAGCCTCTTTCTTCGCAGCACCATCCCTATATTTAATCTCGACCGTTTCTAGTACCGGCTTCCTTGGCTCGTACGCTTCTGGTGGGTCATAATCAGTCACCCCCATTTCGCTTGCCCTTGCTCCTAAGGGCCTTTGCCTTTCGCTTACACCAAGCTCAGACATTGTAAATGTGGCAATAGGATCAGCAGGAGTAAAACCAGATTTCACAAGAGCAACGTCGCCACCATCCCCAACGTTGCCTAAGTCTTTTCGCCTAAAGACAACAACGTAGTCGCCATATCCCCATTCAGTAAATGGTGTTGGTGTAACACCGCCGGAATCAAATCCACCTTCTTTTGTAATAGAAAACGCAGAATCCACGTCTGTCGTGTGGAAAAGATAATCTCCAGAAGGTGTATCAATGCCGTCTTTAAGAATATCTTTTAGTAGCTGTTCTCTTTCTGGGCCTTCTAACCACCTTGGTTTATCTTCTGCCATCCACGGTCTTGCTGCTGGTGATTCAGGCTTACGAGGCTTAGGGATCTCAGCTTCAAGATCAACCTTACGCCCAATGGAGCCACGCTCAATCAAGCGAGCAAGCGGAGTGCCGGCAACAACAGCGCCAGTCCAGGTAATGGGATAGTAAGCAGAATCATCTGCTGCTTCCGATACCTTGCGGGCTTTGCGGTTTTGTTCCCTGATTGCAATGTCTACTGCGCTTCGACCAAACTCATCATAGAGTTTAGTCATTAGCTTCCCAACGGCTCCGTCTTTGCCTTGGGCTTCTGTCACCATTTCAATCTGAGCTTGCTCAAGCTCAAACATGAATGCTTCTTTTTGGGTTTGCTTTGCCGCTTGTTCGTTTGCTCGTGCTTGGAATGATTGCTGCGCTTCTCTAGGAGAGCGGCTTCGAGGAACGTCCTCTTCCCATCTACCTTCTTTCCCTAGAGCCTCAAGCTCGCTAACCAAAGAATCAAGACCTGGGTTATCAGGACTCCTTGATAACCACTCATCAAGAGCGACATCAACAAGGCGAAGGTTCTGCTCAAGGTTGCTTATTTGTTCTTGCTTGTATCTTTCGCTCCATCTTCCTTCTGTAGAAGACTGCTTAAGAATAGCGATCTCTTCCTTGATTGATTCCTTAAGGTTTTCTGCCGCACGGTTAGCAGCATCAATCATAAGAAGACGATTCTCTTTGATCTGAGCGTCTTGGTCAATAATCCGGTAGACGTTTTCGCCGCTTCGAATTGTGTACGTTTGACCAACACCAGTGGGGCGCTCGCCCGTTCTGCCAGTAGGCTCGTCTGTAGGGCTAAAGTCTCGGGTCCGCCTCTTGTCGGTAAAGGCATCGGGACTAGCTTCCCAGGTAGGGGCTTCAGGGCCGGCAGCTTCGATTTGAGCTAAGACCTGACGCACCGTTGCTTCATCATAATTTTTACGAAGCTCCTTGGTAAAATCCTTAAGGGCTTGGTACTTAATTTCTTCAGGGGGTATACTTACACTCCCTTTTTCTTGCGCTTCTTTTACTGCTTTTCTTCGATTAAGTTCTCTTTGAAGATCATTAATTTCATTGGCTAAGTTAAGAGCATCGACATCTTTGGTTGGCCCTTTAACTCTTACCTTTTCTCCTGCTAATTCCCTTTCGGTATTGTCAGCTATTTCAGATAAAAGACGTTTAAGCTCAGCTCCTTTGGATTTAATATCTGATATAATTTTTGCTTCTGAGTTCCCCCTTAATTGAACACGGTATTTTTCTCGGGGCATTCTCGCCATCCACCTAGTGCCTCCGGGAGAAGGCTCTCCCCCCTTAAGGGGGGGAGCCTCTCCTCGCCTCGCTGTCGCGGTAGGAGAGACAGTTACATTAGGTGGCAAGATAACTTCTGAATCAGGGAGGCCGGCGATTGTCCTTCGCCCAAACATCCCCTCTCCTCGCTGTACTTTTTCAATGTATGCTGGCGATTCTAAAACCGAGTAACCACCAGGAACACCATTGGGATAATTATCCACCTCGTTAAGAGCCATAACCATGGCAGCCGTACCGGCTGTAGCCTCACGGGTTACATCAGCTATTGTAGAAGAAGCCTGGCCAGCCTGCTCTGCTAGCTCAGCATCCGTCTGGGCTTGATACCCACTACGGGTAAATGTTCGGCGGCCCCAGTTTGCCATGCCTTTATATCTATCTGACTTGAGAAGGAATCCGTGCATTGTTCCTGCAAGGGGGTGCATAATCCCAAGCTGTGGTGCACCGGTCCAAGCCCAGTAAAAAGCACCACGAGCACCAGCCGCCGCAACATCACCCCAGGTTCTATCAACAAGCTTCCCAGCAACACGCTCGGAAAAACCAGGGGTTTTATCTTGCCCCTTAGTAACTTTTCCCTTGTCCCTAATCTTGGGCCTAAAAGGTAAGGGAGTATCAGCTATATCTTTTAATACCTTATAGGGCTTTGTTCCTTTTGCCCATAAAACAGGGGCGCTTTCGCCGAGCTTTGCTGCCGCTTGCGCAGCAGCAGACTCTTTAATTAAAGCACCGCCCTCATCTTTAATGCCAAGGCCCTCGAGCCTTCTCATCATGGCATCGAATTGCGGGTCGCGCTTTCTCATTCTTTGAACAATTTTACCGCGCTTTGTTGTGATCGGCATTTTTGCTGCACGAAGAAGGGCCGGGCCAAGAACAGCCATCATTAGCATTGGCTTCCTTGCTAACTGAGGAAGAGGAATGCCTAAGATTTCATTGTTTTCATCGGGAGTAAGAGCGGCAATGCCAGCACCTACCGTACCTGCTGTGCCCTGCCTTCCCATATTCCATGCAGCTTGAAAGGGTGTCTGGTTTTTCTGGAGGGTCCCTGCGCCAACAGCAGAGGCTAGAAACTCAATAGTCCCAGCGCCCATGTTGAGAAAGTCTTCTTCCCAACCTTCCCACAAGCCAGCATCTCGAGCGATCAATGCTTGGACTTCATCGTTAAACTGCTTGTGAGCTTCGATCATTGCCCCATAAAGAGGAAAGTCAATCTTTCTTTGGACCTCAAAACTGTCGTTATAAATTCCGAGAGTTTCTTTGTCGGCGTTTAGCTCTCTTAGCTTCTTCCAGAATTTTGGATCAGCTTTATAGATCGGTGTATTGTGGAACCCCTCATTAAAACTCAGACCCAAAAAACGTGAGATAGGTCCTTCACTCTCAGATCTTAATGTAGGGAATCCTTGCTGCTCTAAAATCTCAGGTTGGTACACAACAACGTTGCGCATGTGCTCACGGTCTGCTTCATCAAGAGCTTTTGCTGCTTCTTCTCCGTGCTTTTCTGCGTAGTCCCTAAGAAAATAAAGACGCTGCTCGTTTTGATCGAAAGCTGCATTTCGCCTTTGCTCAAGGGCTTCTGCTCGCAAGTTGTGCGGGCCACCGCCCATAGCATAGTCAGCAACCTCTAAAACACCGTGGGCTGCGCCACCTATAAAACCAGGAACAAAAGATGCTACTTTCCTAGGCCAGCTATACTCTTCTTTCTTTTCGGCCATCTCCTTGAATTCGGCTTCTCGATTAGCTTTTAGCTGCTCTTGAAACCCAGCTACCGCACCAAGAGGACCGCCCCCAATTCGATCAAGCCTTGCTTGTGCCTCAGGAGAAAGAGGGGCGTCACCTGTAAAACTTTGGCTTACCTTCTTAAGAAACTCTGATTCTGGGGTAGGTCCTTTTTGTGTCTTAGCAATATATTGGCGTAATTTGGCTCCTTCTTCCCGCTGCTCTCGAGTAAGCTCTTTCCGCTCGCGACCTCGTGATCGAGCAATGTTCTCAGCAATACGCCTACCTAATTCACTCATTCGTCAGGTTCCTTCTTTCGGGGCTTTGGGTCCTGGCTTCTCAACGACCTTTTCTTTTTTCTTGGGCGTTTTTTTGTTTTCTTTTGCAGCAAGGGCTTTGATCTTTTTGTAGTTCTTCATGATGTTTGTAACGTAGTGGTAAGTCTCACCATCACGAGTCTTCCACCTTAGCTTGCCCTTTTTGGTTTTTAACTGTTTTCCGTCTTTTCCTTTTAGAGGAATCTTATTTCCTTTTGCGTCCCTTAAAAACACTGATCGTTTTGGGTTCATCAAGCCGCTATAAAGCTTACCTGTTTTTTTGCTTCTTCTAGAATTCTTTTCAAACCCTTCATTTCTAAACGCACTAAGCCCGGCATTGTAAACAGCCATGATCTTTTCGTTTTCTTTGGGGTCGTTTTTCTTAAGTTCCTTAGCCACAATAAGTCGTTTGCGAAGAAGGTGTAAAAACTTAGCTCCTGATTCGGCTGCTACCGACTCATCAAAAAGGGTCTTAAAGTCTTCAGGTTTACCACCAATATCAAGCCACGCTGAAGGTGTCATCTGAGTTAGGCCGAT
>CETC01022625.1_pt1 | contig 11120 bp, 14 predicted proteins | sample 326911 | NCBI WGS metagenome assembly CETC01 (sample SAMEA2622694, study PRJEB7988) | marine metagenome | isolation source: saline water (ENVO:00002010), including
CTGTGTCCGTTGTTACGGCAACAGCCAAGCCATCATAGAGGGTAAACGTGATCGCGTTGCTGTCTGCTGCGGTATTACTTTTGATGCGATACTGATGGCCTTCGCCTGCATCATCGGTAATGTGCAGATACCCACCCTGATACTGGTTCTCTGTAGCGGAACCGACAGTACCGGAGTCTGTGTATGTAACTTCCGTAGCATTGGCAGCCGCCGCCGTCAGCTTACCGTCCGATTCGACGATAGCTGTAGCACTTACATCCTGGCTGACAAGGAGACCACGGTTGATAGCGGCAGCGGTATATGCATACCGGAAAACGCGGCCATCATTGAACTCAAGCTTCTCGCCAATCGAATGCTTCGGCGTCGAGGACTCTTCATAAATCCCCTGGTTTGCATCTCCGCCAATACGATTAACGGTGTGCTTGTCATCGATATACTGAGGCATCTAGTTATTCCTTTCCCCTATGGGCAGGGTAGAACTCCCATTGGCTTGGGAGCAAGGTTATGAAACGTTACTCAGAACACCGAGACGACGCGGGTTGTTGGTGGTAAGCTGCCCACCGAAGACCACGTGTGCGACCTTGGCATGCTGATCGGTATTTTCCTTGAAGGGCGTCTTCGCAAAGTTCAGCGACGACATGACCTTCAGCTTGAGATACTTGGTGTTGATCAGGTAGAAGTGGCTTGCCGCGCAGTCACGGTCAGAGACGATGACAGCTTTCTTGAACTTGATGTCTCCAACTTCACCAAGCTGATTGCGGGTACCAGAACCATCGACCAGTGTCGTGTAACCCTGCCCTGCGCGTGACGCTTCAACGTCAGACATCAGAGCGAGGGTGGTGACGATGATGTCAGGCTGATCGTTACCGGAAGAACAGTCGTTGTACTTCGCACCCAGAGCTTCCCAGCCGTCGAAGACATTCGTCTTCGTCTGCGTCAGGAACGTTGTTGAGGTTGCAGAGTACTGGTTTCTCCACCACGACTCATTGGCGCGATTGATGCCACCGACAGTGCCCGAAGTTGGGTTGTCAGCGATGATGTCCTGAAGACCAAGCATGATCTTGCCAGACGTAGCACCAAACATTGCCGAAGAAACGGAATCACGGGCCGTGAGCATCGTCTGGTCTTGCTTGGCTTCCAGGAGCTTCTTGGAGCCAACAGCGTTGCTCTCTACCTCTTCCGTCATAGAGATTGTAACTGGAACACTGATATAACGGGGCACGTAAAATGCCGCCGTGATACCGTCAACAGCCGCAGTGTTCACCGTGTCATAACCGGAGAACCACGTACCGCTGTTCTTTGCATACATTACATCTTCCTGGAACTCTTTCCCGCCGTCTTCGATCTCGACCTTGCCACTCTTACGCAGGGCCGCGAGAAGCGGATATTCGTCGAAGATGTTGTCGGTGAGTCGCTTACGATTCTTGCGAAGGGTAAGCGTCCACGCCGCATCCCATGTTTCTGAAGTTGATGTTGCAGCCACGGACCTACTCCTTGTGTGTTGAGCAAGTCCTTCCCGTTATACCGTCTTGCTATCCAAAGTTTCTTTGAAAGAAAGCATTGTAATCCGCTTCGGAGATATCGCCATCGGAAAGCCCAAGGTCTGTAGTACTTGGAACACCGGAAGCGGTAGAACGAGCAGTTCGTCGTGCTGTTGTAGCCTGCTCATTCAGCTGTGCCGACTCTTGCCCTGCCTGTGAATTAATCACGCGGTCCAGTGCCTCACCAAGGGTAAAGGTTCCTCCTGTTGGTGACTGCTGGCCCCGCAACAGGGCTGCGGTATTCAGCCAAGTGTTTACAGCTTGTTCTCCGTGTCTTTCTACGGCGGCATTATACTCAGCCTCATATGCCTGATCTTGCTGACCCTGGACATATTGTGAGGCTATGCCAGCATTCTGTTCGATAGCGTCCAGGCGGTTTTGCACTTCTTGCATCTGCTGGACTGCTGGATGGTGTTCAATCATGTGACTGACGACACCAAAAGAACTGCGCTGCTGCTCTGTTGCCGTAGACAGGTCAAACCCCATATTGCTTGCTACCTGATCCAGTTCCTGACCCGGAAGGGAAGGAACGTTAGGCTCGGGTTCTCCCTGCTGACCATTCTCCCATGCGTCGAAGCGAGCTTTCTGCGCTTCTAACTCTGAGGCAAGCTCCCGATATTCGGAACTTGCTTGCGTGGATTTGGCTTCCGCATCCTTAACGGCTCTCTGTGCATGGGCAAATGCGTCACGTGCTGATACCTGTGCATCTGCCGGGATGTCATCGAGAGACTGTCTGCGGTAGTCAAGTCCGTCCAAGGAAAAGCTGGAGGTACTGTCTTGACCACGGGAAGTGTCTGCTTGTGAACCAACAGTGTTCTGGTCGAGGTTCTCGCCAAAAGAGTCGCCAAAATCATCTGGTTCTGGTGCAGACGCTGCGTCAGCCTGTGCAGTGTCCATCTCTTCAGCCATCTTACTCTCCTATAAAAGTCCTTCGCCCTTTGTCTGCTGTGCTTCTCTTATCTGCTGTTCTGTTGCCATACTTCCTACTGCCTGTGTTGCTGCCTGCCGTTCCTCCCTTTTTTTAATTTCTTCTTCATGCCAGTTCCTTGTCCCTCTCACTGTGTCGTCAGCCTCTTCCATCTCATACTCTTTAAGAAGCTGCTTGTAGTGATCGGGAGATTCTATCTCAATGTCGTATCCTATTTGTGGATGATACTTGGCATTGGGGCCAAGGATAGATGTCAGTGACCTCTTCTTGTTAAATCCTTTGCCCCAGTTCTGATACATCCTCTTGCCACACTCACACTTCAGATAGCGAGGTATCTCACCCAAAGAGTAATACAGGTCTTTCTTCTCGTTGCCACATTCACACTTGAAATCGTGGACAGGCACTAGATATCTCCCAAGGCTTTCTCTAGTGCGTTCTTTACTGCCTGCTTGTTTCTGTCGTCCAAAGCAGAAAGGTCTACTTCAATGTTTCCCGCCAGCTGCTTTTCCCAGTGTCGCCCACCTTCATCGCGGACCCTGACGACATTGTATACGCCAAATGTCTCCGTAGTCTTCTCAGGCTTGGGGGCTTCAACCTTCTTAGCTTTCTTGGCCTTCTTGGCTTTGATCATATCACTCCCGCATCTTTCTGCTGTGTCTGGATAAGGTTGGCATTTTCCTGTGCATCTGCGCGGACCTTATTGATAATTCCCGTTGCGCCGCTTACGCTGTCAGGCTTGCTCACGGCCCGTGGTCCGCCTGTTCCCGATGCCTCCTGGTTTATCATTTCCTGATGCATCTGTAGGTGCTGCTCACATAGCTGTATCACTTGCTGCTGCTGTGCCGGTAGCAGATTCATAAACTGTGGCATCTGTGATACCGCCTGTGGGTTCTGCACCATCATATGGGTATTGTGGTCTTCGCCCTGAACAGGGTTAATCTGTGCGCCCATCAGGATGTGGGATACCAGTTCAAACTGTGCTGACCTGACGGCATCCAGGTTCTGCTCTTTCCTGAACAGCCCTTCAGGATCGGGGAAGTCGAAGGCTTGTGCCGCCGTCATCCGTAGCTTCTTGCCATCGAAGAAGGGGTCGTTGGCAAACCTGTCTACAAAGCCCATGATGCTGTCCCTCTGCATCTGCTCTGCAAACGGAGACATAGAGTGCGCCCCTATTGTCACGCGCCTCTTTACCCGCAGCCAGTGTGCCTGTATCGCTACCTGTGCATCTACGGAGCCACGCTTCCTCTGGCTGACATACCACTCTTCGGGGATGTAGCGTTCATCAGCCATAATGTCGAAGGAGGAGGAGACGATCCACCCGTAGACATTTACGGGCATAGACTGCATCCACTCCCTGTTGAGTTCTGATGTCGTGGCGTTTATGGCTGACTCTGTGGCTGTCCTTCCTCCCCGTGCCTCTACTTCTATGAGTTGACTCTCATAGCCCAGGGCGTCACGCTCAAGCTGTATCTGGTCAGGCTGTGGTGCGCCCCAATCTACGGGTGCCAGCACATCCCTTACGCTTCCCCCCGGTGGGGGCGAGGTCCATACGATGCTGCTGTCCTGAGCGTTCTTGAGGCTTGTGGGTAGCTTGCTGTCTCTCTCCTTGGCCCTCTCGTCACCGATTATAACGCGTTTTAAGCGCGCCAAATTGTCTGCGCGGTGAGATAGGGAGTCCATGATGATCGACTCTATCTGCTCCTCGTAGGACGCTATAGCCCTACCGTAGAAGCTGTCGCCAAGATCCAGAGCCTGGGTGAAGTAGGGGAACCCACCCTTGAGGAGAAACCTTTCGGGCATCTCCCCGTTCTCGTCACGGGGCCTGACGTAGTCTACGGACAGTTCTTCCCCTGTTGCGGGGTCAGTGCGCCTTACAGCTTCGCGGAGAAGGAAGGGATGGCTGATGTTCTCAATAGGATCTTTTATGCCCTTTACAAAGAACTTGCGGTGGCCCCGAATTCTGTCGTGGACCTCATAGCACCTGACGATTCCTGCCAGACGCTGTGCTTCTTCCCGCGCTTCCTGGTCTTCTGTCCTCTGCTCAGGCTCCATATCCTGACCAAAGGTCTTTTCAAAGTCGTCGCTGCCCCCCTCGCTGACGAGGTTCTTTATCTCTGTTCGGGCATGTTTGAATCTGCTGTCGTTGAGGAGCCTCTTTACGGGTATGTCCATCTCCTCGATGATGTCTGAGGCGGTGGTATAGTCGTGAGGCTTGACGTTGGGGTCGATGAGGATTTTAAAGGGGTCGATGCGGAAGACGCAGGGGAAGTCTTCCATCTCGTTGTTGCTGGTGACGCCGAAGGTATCGTATCCGGGCTTGTTATATTCAATCTTGAACCACGGCCTGTAGCAGAAGATGGCGTCAAAGATGCCCTGATGCACCTCGTTGCGTACATCCATCACCTTGATGACATCGTTGGCGGCAGTATTGAGGATATCCTCCAGCCCTTCGGAGCCGATATCTTCGGTGTCTTCGATTCTTACAAATACTTCAGGGTAGTTGAATGCGATGGAGGCGATAATCTTCCGCACCATAGGGTATATGCGGGATATCAGCACCGTTTCATCGTCAGCCAGGCCGGGGATGTCTATGTTCTTAAGCTGGTATCTGTCGAGGTTGCTGCGCCACTCTGTGTGGTGTGGCTCCATAAACTTCTTGCGGTTGCTTATGGACTTCCACCAGTGGTCTACCTCTTTGTCCGACATTTTTATTTGTTCAGCCATACCTGCTCATGGGTTTTGATGCGGATTCAAGTATGCTGTCTATAAGTGCCTGCCCTGTGTCTGTGCCTATGCGCTGTGCAGGCTTTATAAACTTGGGGGTGCTGATGTTGTCGAGGTGCCTTCCCAATACGGAGCCGTTGTCTACGATATCGTCGTTTTTGCCATTAGGAAATCTGAGGTGTTCGTGGATGACATCTTCTACCCACGGCTTGTCGGGCCACAGCACCTTGCCACGGGCCATCCTTCCCCTGTAGTTTGTGGCTTTCGCTGACTTGTTGCCTGCGGCAGAGACGGTGGCGAGGTTGCAGAATATGCGCCTCTCGTCCATGCGGCTGCGTATGATGGCTCCGCCGAAGTTGTCGTCTACCTTCTCCAGCACGGCCTCATAGGGCTTGTATTGCTCCAGGAAGCTCACCATCTGGTCTGCTATAATGTCGGGGGTGGCTTTGTCGCGCCACATATCGACACAATACCAGTTGGCTTCGTGGTCTATGGCCCATGCCATGATTACGGCATAGTCGCTGGTTTCTTTCCCTGCGTATGAGAGGTCTGCCGTTACGTAGTAGGTGGCGTTCTCAGGGACGACATCATAGCGGGGGAACCAGTTCTTCTGGAAGAACAGCCCCTCAGTGGGGACAGGGTTCTGCTGATGGAGGGCCGACCAGTCATAGGGCGGCATATCCTGCCGCATCTCATCATAGTCTTCCTGTGAGTATCGGCTTCCTCCGGGGGCATCGCAGAGATACTGCCCTGCCTCACGTCCGAGGATATCATCTTCCTCTGCTTCGGTCTTAATCTCCAGCACCGCCCACCTGTCGCCCTGCTTCTCCAGGAGCCTTCCCGCGAGGTCGTCATCGTGCCACCGCGTCATCACAAGGACGATGGCTCCGCCGGGAGACAGGCGCGTCCTGAACACCGTGTTATACCACTTCCAGACCCTCTCTCGCGACAGTTCGCTGTTGGCGTCCTCTGGCCCGGAGAAGGGGTCATCGATCACCATAAGGTCTCCACGGCGTCCTGTGAGGGCTGTGCCTACGCCTGCGGCATAATATCCGCCCCCATTCATCACGGACCACCTGTCTGCCGCTGTGGAGTCGGGGTTCATGCTGACTTCAGGGAATATGGCCTTGAACTCCGGGGATCGTACCCTTGCACGGACATCGCGACCATAGTCCATAGCCCTGTCATAGTTGTATGCTGTGCCTATGACGCTGGTCTTGGGCCTGTTGCCAATCCAGTAGGAGGCAAAGTCTTCAGATACGGCCTTGGTCTTGCCATGCTGTGGCCCCATAAAGACCATTAAACGGCGTATGTCGCCGTCATATACCTTTTGTAGGTGGTCGTTGACAAGACCTACATACGACCAATCCTGATAATCTTCAGAGATATAGCGACGGTATTCCTCAAAAGACCCTTTGGCCTTCTCCCGTGCTAGTGCTTCCTGAAGGTATATGTTCATTTGAACAGGAACAGATTTAGATACTTTTGCAAGAGTAGTGTGTTAGTGGTTACCGCTGGCGGTGACTCAAGGCCTGCACAAAGCCTATAAAAATCTTTCCACGTCTGGAAAAATTCTTTGTCTGGTATGTTCAACGCATCCCCAGCTTCTGGTTTTTCTTCCTTAGCCAGGAATTAAAGGGGTCTTCTGTGCCTTTATTGGCACTGTCCATACCCTCATCCCGCATATCTTTCTGCATCTGCCGCATACCCTCAGCTGTATAGGGATACTTTTTACCTTTATACGTTGGCATTATCCAAATCGCCTTTTCAGCCTTGCGCCATATCCCGTTGCTACCCTTGCGGGACGAATAGACCACCGACTACGGGGAGCAATCGACTGCTGCTTTTTTCTATACCATCGATTAAATCCATCAGGATCATCGGCTTCTTCATGCATCTCTGACCCCGCAGGGTCCTGGTAGGGGGTGCCGAATACTCTTTTCTGGTTACGTCTTCGCATTATCCACTCCTTGTTTCACGTGAAACATTGCGGTATAGCTCCTCTGGCGTCGTCTTCAGGACATCGGCTATTGCTTCCAGGAATGCCACGTGAAGATTCCTCTTGCCATTCTCCATGTAGCCGTATGACTTGTATGATATACCCAGGCCCTCAGCCATATCCTTCATCGTATAGCCCAGCATACCCCTACGACGACGAATCTGACGGCGTATCTCCAGACCGTACATCCTCTACCTCCACCTCCGTAATGTCGACACCACCGGCTGTCAGCAACTCCGTCAGCGACATATCCTTCAGGTCAACATTAACACGCGTCATCTCCTGACGCTTCGGCAAACTCTGGATGAGTAGCGATAGAAACTTTGCATTGTGGGCAGGGTCAAGACTGTCCCGTATACGCCACAACGCCGCCTCTCCCGCCGACCTACACCCCAACTCACGCAGTCGCTCAACCTCATCAGGAGGGAGCAGAGACCTCTCCAGGCCGTCACCCATCGCGTCCAATAACGCATTAGAGAGACGATCCCACAGCACACCACTGTGACCCAAAGCCATCTGCTGACGCAAGTCATCCGCACGTTCCGCTGGCAACGACACACCCATACCTATCCCCTATAGAAGCCTCGTGCACAACATAAGGTATAATAACGGGAAAAGCAACCCCCTAACCACAACATCTAGAGCGAAGACAACTCACCCCAATGGGAAGACAAAAATATCTCTATCCCTCGACCAGGAGAATAGCGCGGATACAACACTTCAAACTCAGACCTGGCCGCATCATAAGATTTATTACTTAGCTCACCCAGCCTAACCATAAACAGCAAAGCCAACGATGGCGACCTAGATAACCCCTGATTGCAATGTATTAACAATCCCTCACCCCTCGGCCAGCACTCATCAGCAAACCTCAAAAACTCCTGAAACATCGACACCTGAAACAACGGCACCTTCGGATCAATCATATTCAAATACAAAGAACAGCCCCGACGATAAGACAAATAATGCTCATGTCCCGAATCCAAAGACCCCACATAACCCAAGGCATCCCGATGACAAGGATTCTTACACGCATGAACCACCCACTTACACCCCTCCCACTCACACTCCCTACCTACCCACAAGCCCGATCTAACCTCTTCCATAGACACCCCCTAACCACGCACTATACGCTAAATCAAGATAAGTAGCAGTAGATACTAAGGTTGTACAATCCACATAGTAGTTACTAGAAAAGTGTGACAAGGTAAAGCCTGCCCTGTATTGCTGTCGCACTTTTACATCCTGCCCGTAATTTGCCCGTCTAGCAACCCGACCCCCCAAAAAAGCCTTAGTTTCTGCGGTTATTAAGGGGATTCTAACTTGCCCGCCTGCACTTGACACCACCAACTTAAAAACCTATAATATAGCGTCATCTTCAGAAACAACCCAGTGAGTGTGCTATCACTCACGGGAGCTTTAGTTTCCTGGCCCCACTCCGATTGTTCTCGCCAAAGTCGATTGGAATGGGGCTTTTTTTATTCCCGATATACCCCCACCAGCAACCTACAAAACCTACAAAAGCCCTTTTCTAGGTTCCATAGGTCCCAAAAAGGGGGACACCCTCCACATAATTCCAGGACATCCGTGTCCCCTCCTTTAACGGGACAACGCCCACACCCCTAAAATAAATCCTTGTCCCGTTATCGGGACACCCCCACCCCCCCCAAATACAAAACCGTGTCCCGCTATACGAAAACCAACCCACAAAACACACCCATCCTCGTACATACCCAGTGTTCGTAAACAACACCCAAACACAAAAACACCAACGAACACCACACCTAACTACCAGCAAATACACACCTTAGAGTGTTCGGAACAAGACTTGCTAACCAAAATGAGAATTTGCTGCGATTTCTGGAAGGGTCAGGTTTTAGGGTTCGGGGTCGCCGGTTCGGTTCGTGATCTCTTGGCTTCCGGGTCCGTGGTAAGTAAGCACTTACTTACTTAGGTCACGTGACAGATGGTAAGTAAGCACTTACTAGCTTGCGGGTCGGATGTAAGTGAGCACTTACTTGCTTCCGGGCGAGCTCAGCTCCTCCCCTTGTAAGTGAGTGCTTACTTACTTAGCCACCGACCTATTCCTGGGTGGCATACTAACCCATTCCATCTTTTCTTGCGTCATACGTAAGACAGGGGGTTGACATCATATCACGTATATGTTATGATTAGGGTGGAGTATTGTTCTTTGACATCTGAATAGCGAGACGCGGGCACCTCACACCAAATTGGGTTCAATGAACCCAGAAGGAGATGAGATGCCTAACGCAAATGTAACTAAGTGGACGTCAAAGGCGGCGCTTCCTATAGCGGCGACGCCTAAGACTCTTGACGGCCTGCTCGATGCCGGTAGGGTGGTGGATGCATCCGGTACCTTGTCGTATAGGGCAGAAGTGTTGTTCCTGTCAGGTTTGTGGGAAGCTCTCAAGCCGACATCGGATAAGGTGCCTTACTGCAGGAGTCCTGAATTTGTGAAGGGGACACCTGATGTTAAGGATGGCTTCCGGAGCGAACGGTCATTCTACCGGTATTTGGCGAAACAAACCGGACGCACAGAGGATGCCGTCAAGCAAGATGCCCTACGAGCGAAGGCCTTGTTTGGCCAAAGCATTGTAACCGGCGAGGGCAAGGTCACGGTGTATCGTATGGCTTTCAGTCTCAACGGCGTTTTGGAATTATGCGGCAGAAACGATTGGCTACTCAAAAATGCGGCAAAGAAGGCCATTCAGTGCTATCGAAAGGACAGCGCGCTTGCCTTGGAGATGTTCGCAGAGATAGCCGACGTGGACGCATCGGATGTCAAAGAGATGGCGGAAGTCGTAAAGGACTATTTCCCGCCGACTCAGAAAACGTCCACGGGCAGTAAGGATGATTCAGCGGGGCAGGTTGTCGGCAAGGATGTTTCGGTAGAAGATGTAGCAAAGGAAGCCATAGCAAAGCTTGACAAAGCAACATATGAAATGGCAACAAAGGTCGTGTCCCTTTTGTCGGATACCGACAAGAAAAAGCTGAAAACAGAAATCAATAAAAAGTAAGTGCCTTGCGTCTCTCTATTCAGCCAAAACGGTTGGGACTTTTGTCCTAACCGTTTTTTTTGTGCTGTTTTTTTTGTGCTCTGTTCTCCCGGTCGGGAGCTATCAGGGAGGACGGCCAGGGAGGCCCGGAAAGGGGGAGTTTAGTGTTCTGGGAAGCCATAATTGTCACGTGCCTGCTGCTGGTGTGGGCTAAACCGAATAAATAGGAGGGCGACCGATGAACATCAGAATTGGTGACTATGTCACCGATGGCGAAGTGTCCGGAAGGGTGGTCGCCGGACCAACAGGAAGTGGCGAGTTTGAGATTCGCCTCGACGTGGCTACACACAACAGAGGCTGGGTGTGGCGGCACTGGAAGTCGCTGAAGAAAATGACGGAGGATATGCACGGTAACCACTGGTACATACAAAGGAGAACGAAATGAAGGACGCGACACGAGGACAGACGTGGAAACTCTTCACGCTTACAGGCGAGGACTACCGGAACAAAGGACTCACGTACGAAGAGGCCGACCGGATGATACAAGACGCACTAGGCGATAAGCAGAAAGCTTTAGATGAATTCCAAGACCTGTATGATACAGCCTACAAGGCCGGTACAGACGCAGCAAAAGAGTCGGAGATTCAGGAAGTGGTAGCTGTTGAGGCAGATATTAGGGGTAACCCCATAGCAGGCAAATCTCCTTCCGCTCCCTTTCCTATATGCGGGTTCGGATGGGTGAACATAAAGCCGGGGAACAGCAAGTTCGCCAATTGGCTTAAGAAGAACGGCCTAGCCAGAAAAAGCTATTACGGCGGGGTGGATATATGGATCTCTGACTACGGTCAAAGCTACGACAGAAAGGTAGCCCACGCTTCCGCCATGGCTAGGGTGTTCAGCCAGGCAGGGAT
>CETC01070431.1_pt1 | contig 11118 bp, 17 predicted proteins | sample 326911 | NCBI WGS metagenome assembly CETC01 (sample SAMEA2622694, study PRJEB7988) | marine metagenome | isolation source: saline water (ENVO:00002010), including
TTCCAAAGGAGAGTATCAAAAATATCGAAGATGATTTTGATTTTCGTTACAAATTAGAGCTAAGTTTTCTTAGCTCCGAAGATATGACAGAAAAAGAACGGCAAGAGTTAGCAATGAATAGAACGGCTAAGACCGTTCAACAATGGCTTCACTATTCATCAGAAGAAGAATTCGCCACCCTTAACCAGGTGGTGAATTTATGAGAAAATATCTGAAACTTGTTTTCAAGGATCCAGCCATGGATCTATCTGAAATCTTAGATCTTGGATACGAGGTACAACAGTACCTCATGGATAAGTATTCTTTAGCATGCCAAGATCCCGAAAGTGGGATTCATAAGACCTACGTTAATCCACACAAGTTAATTTGCATCGACGACGATCGACAAGTAGGTCAGATCGAATGTCCTGTTTGTGGCCATGATCATCTTCTTGCCCTTTGGGGTTGGACCGCTATTCATTGCCATGGATGCGATGAAGAACTTTATCTTGAAGGAGGTGAGCGGTGTTAAAATATAAAACTAAACAAGAGCTTGAAGATGTTTTTGTTCAAGCTGACCAAAACAGTAAGAAAAAGGGCGATTATCTTGATCGCCTTGCCGACTGGTGTTTTGATGAGTTAATCAGAATTTACCGGAGGAATCAATGCAACCAAAAGAATTAGAATATTTAAAATCTCAAGGCTGGATCGTTGATCGATCTGGCCAAAAATTCATAAGATATGCGGGCCTTCTTTGGCTCGCACATCAAAAGGGTTTGTTCTCGCTCACTTCTGAACCGGTCTTTGAAGATCCTGAAAATGGCGGGTACTGCTTCAGAGCCGTGGCCAAAGGTTTCAGATTTTTCAACGATCAGGTAATTGAAGTCACATTTGAGGATCAAGGCGATGCCTTTCCCTACAATACGGGAAAGATGATCAAGCCCCACATCCGACGGATGGCTTCTACGCGCGCAAAGGCGCGCGTTCTTCGTGACTTCTGCGGTGTTGGAATTTCATCATTAGAGGAAATTATCTAATGATGAAATTCCCTATCATCATCGTAGACACCAGATCCAAGAAGAGAATTGTGCTTCTTGGATCTGATGCTACCTTGTTTCTGGATCAGTTCCAAAACCAGATCGAGGATCTTATCAAGGGTGAATTCCATTTCAACCTTGATACCCTTCTTGCAATTCTTACAAGGCATCCACAATTCTTTGTGGAACTTGATAAAATTATGGAAGAAGCTTCTTTTGATGGCTTGATAAAACAAGCCAAAGACCTACCCGAAAATTAAAACTATAAATATATATATATATTAAACAAGGATATAAAATGACATTTACCATAGCAGAAAAGAACCTCTTAAAGGTTCTTGAGAAATATAAAAACTCATATGAAGAAGTTGGAGACATCCAAGAGATAACGGCAACTGGACGTATAAATGTCTGGAAAAGTTACGATGGTTTAAGAGTTTCCTTTGAAGGAGATATCAGAGAATTGGAACGCCTTTTTGTGGGCGTTCACCACAAATTCACTTTGAAGATCTTTGAAGATCTGGAGAGGAAAAAAATTGTATCTACCAAATTGGTAATGGTTGGAAGATACCGATCGAACTTCACGATCCATATTTTAGCGAGATTTCAAGAAGCAATAGATCGAGTACACAGAAAAGGGGTAACTCTTTCAATGACTTTTAGCGAAGCGCGCCGAAAGGCCCGCCGGCTATTCTTTTTAAATCATGCTTCTAAAGAAGTATTGATCATTCAAGACACCAAAAAGATACCATCCTATAGGGCCGTGCTTCGTGAGACCTATACAAAGTATCCAGTCTATCGAGCACAATATCCCAAGATTGTAAGCGTGATAGAATGAAAATGATTGCCCTTTTTGATAGTGTACTTTTCTTTGTTTTCATTGTTATTTTGTTTTGGTTGCTTTTTGTATAGGTTTCAAACAGCAGCTGCACTGTAAAAATAAAAAGGCCCCGAATATTCGGGGCCTTTATTTTTGCTAATTTCCTATCTGACTATGCGGGCCAAATTATGGAAATGGTATCATTGTTAACTGAGGCACCAAATGTGATTTGGCCAACCCCACCAGTTCCAGAAGTAGCCCCGATCGAATACTCTGAAGCATCAGCAGGAGAAGATGCCTTCTTGCAAAATAGACCATTACGGAAAACCATCACAGCATCTTCATAGCCAGCGGTCACGGCTTCACTTAAATCATAAGAGAGGTTTGTAGATCCAGTGATAGAATTTCTTTTCCAGGTTAATCCAAGCTTTGCAATTGTGACGCAGTCGTCGGCGAGCTTAACCGTTGAAATTGCCGCTGAAGCTATGGATCCACTTTCAACACAATTTGCCGCCAATTTTGGGGCGGTGATACATGCGGCCGCTAATTGGGCGGTGTCAATTTCGTTCACCTTAAGCCCAGATCCGCTCTTGCTGAGGGTTGAGCCATCAAGAACAAGATCAAGTGAATTTGAAGAACCCAAATTCATGCTGCCAAGATTTGAAAGCCCTGATCCGCATGTTACCGCGATCGCTGAATGCTGGAGCTTAACATTTGTTATATTTCCATCAGTGACGGCCGCGGTTACAACACTATTATTTGCGAGTGCCGTTACACCGGCATTGCTTAAAGTGATAGCCCCGGATATTGATTGTGCGGTTGGTCTATTTCCAGCCGATCCAATCAGTACATTTGCAGAGTTCAGGTTGCTTAGCTTATCGAGAATCACCGAACCGTCAGCAATTTTATTTGAGGTAACAGCCGAATTACTTAATTGGGCCTCTCCAATTCCAGCATCTGAAACCTTGATCCCGCCGGCCCCAACTGAGATTGTTCCGCCATCATTTTGAACGGCAAGAGAGGTTGATCCACCTAAAGCAAGAGAGGCCGATCCACCTGTAAGCCCTTGACCGCTCGAAACACCGACGGTTGAATTACTGAGCTTTCCGTTTTCAATGGATCCGGCCAGCATTGCATTTGTAATACCCGCGGCCTTAACCCGGATGTTCCCACCGCTGATCTCTGTAGAAGAACCATCGGTATTAACTTCAAGGTTATTACCGTTCAGAGTAAGACCAGGACCGGCACCTCGACCACCAGAAGATGCTGAGAAAAGAACCCAGTCCTGAGAAGCAAAGCTTGAGATCGTTGCTTGCTGGGTGTACGCCTGAGAAGCCGAGCTACCATTTGTGATCAGGACGGCGGCCCCATCTTGAAGTTCTTGAAAAGTTGAAGCATCATCAGCGCGAACCATAGCAGCAGCCGCACCTTTCCATAAATAAATCCCGCATTCAGTGTCTGTGCTCTGGTTGGTGAGCAAGACACGATCGTCAACACTCATAGAGGTAGAATCCAAGGTGGCACCAGGACTTGCAATGTTTACATTTGAGGTCATCCGTACCTTACACGCATGCTTGTAACTTAATCCTTGGATCTTTTCGTCCACATACTTTTTTCTTACCAAATCATTTTGGTTACTGGGGTCCGCACTAACTTGGGGTATGGCGGAAAAATTAAAGACAGCGCCTAAATTTATTTTTGCCGGTTGAATTGTAGCGTCTACAATTTTGGCATTTGTGATTTGAGCATCTTTGATCTGGTTGGTGACAATACTTATAGCCATGATATAAAATCCTATAATTTGATAAAGGTAATGAAGAGGGTATCTTCTGATGTTGGAACAAACGAGGTTTGAAAGCTGGATGCGCTTAGTATCGTGATCTCATTATTCGACTGGGCGATCCCATTCCAAAATACCACAAGAGTACCCCTTTGAAAAGGGGGAGTATTGAAATTTGTGGTAAGGCCATCGCATTGATCAGATAAGAGCTTTGATCTAAATGGGATCGAGTTATTGGAAATTGATGATATTGGCATGCTGTTCTCCTTTAGCTTTCATAGGTTATTATGATTTTATCAACATCAGCAGTGCCCGCATCTGTTTTGACAAGACAGTACAATAGTTCAGCTTCAGAGTATAGAATACAATCTACCAAAATAACCGCGGCCCCTTTTGTGGTGGTAGTCATAGAGAAAGTTATTGATGCTTCGGTCTCAGGAAAAAAGTTGTTGTCACAATTTTCATCATCGTATATCTTCAGATCGATAGCAGTGCAGGCGGCTGAAATATTGGAAAGATAGATCTGGAAGGCGCTGACCTTTGCAAGGAAGTACTTTGATATGGAATGATCAACATTTAAGGTAGTCTTTTTGTTGATATCAAAGGAATTTCCTATACCCGTAATTCCGGTTTGTGTTTCGTTCTTTTGTTTTGGCATTTTATATCCTTGATCTCAAAAGGTTAAAAAATAGCCCATCTAGGAAATGGGCCGGTAGGATATAATAACATTTTCAAGGATAAGCCGTTAAAATGCTTGGTGTTTAGCGTATCACAAAAAAGATAATTGTGTCAATTGTCAAGGGTAATAATTCCACCCATTAAAGATATTACCATAATTTAACAAATGATATTATCTTTTGGTGTTATATTTACTCTACGAGTAAACATGTTTACTCGAAGTAGTAAATATAACACCATGGTTATCAAATATTGATCATCATATTTTTAAATATATATATATATATTAAACAAGGATATTTATATGAAGATTTGGACTAAAGAAAACATCATAGAAGATGAAGCCTGGAAGCAAAAACTAACAAAGACCGAAAAGCTTTTTGTTGCCCTGTTTAAGAAATGGAACTGGAAAGCAAAAGGGAAACATCCAGTATCCATTTTCAGATCGTTGGAGAATCCTAACGATCTGGATATCACCTCTCAATTGTATAATATCGATCGCTATTTGATTGAGTGTATAACAGAAAACAAGACCTCAAAAATATATCGGTCCTTTGACTGGCCAACATCGATCCAGATGTGGCTTAATCGTACAAAAGGATCTTCATTGTCAAAGGCTGAGCTTCTCCAGCCAATAGAGCTTGAAGAAGAGGTTGAAGAATGCGAGCCGCTTAAATTGGAAGAGTGGGAGCTACAAGAGGAATACAAAGAAGCATTTTGGAAAAATGAAACCATCCCATATAATCACCTCGAGGTGTTTGATGATTATTGGGATCTACTATGTAAAGGATTACCAAAATCTGAACAAATAACCCAAAATGCATTCTTGGGTTATTTTACCGGTGTTCCTTGGAACAACCGAAAATTAAGGCTAACCAAAAGACTGATCACAATTAAGAATGAAACATCGGTTGAAGATGGTGAGGAGTTTATTAAATTCCTCGTAAACAAACGGGCCTATCATCCCGCCCGTTTGGCATGTGAGATCTTCAGAACAGAATATAGCTTAAATTCAGATGCTGAGGATCTGAATTGCTATTCAGAAGATCCAGATGCTGAAAACCAATACAAGCCAAACACAGCTGTAAACATAAAAACCGATCCAAAAATAGAAGATCCGTTTGTATCGCTTCGAGAATTGCGATCCTTGTTTCGGAACCATAAAGGAATGGACCATGCTCCTTAAAGATAGGGCCCTTGAACATCTTCATCAGCTTGAATTGGCCGGTGAAGATCTAAAGGGCCGGCCTTTATTTGCCCTCGAAATTTTGCTCTGGTGGCTCCAAGTACGGATCAAAGACAAAAAGGGCGAAATTTCAGGGCCTTTAAAAAAACCAATTGCTTCCATTATGGAAGCCTTTTTTGAATTCATAGGTGAAGAATGAAAACAGAATATCCCAATAGAAGATTTACCGGCGGTGGGAAGCATTTTGTAACAATCTCAATGACCCACAAAACCCGTCAAGCTCTTGAAGCATTGACGAAAAAAGACCAACCAATATCCAGATTAATCGAGATCTGGATCCAACAAAAGATCAAGGAGTTGAAATGATTACCTTCTGTCGAAAGTGTGGAATTAAAAATGAATTTCCGGTTAGAAGCTTCAAAGATTTAATTTGCTCTTGTGGTGAAACATTAATCAAGAGGAAAGAAAACCATTACCTATATGAGTGCAAAGAATGCCATTTTGGCCAACAAGTCAATTGGGACAATGATGAAGCTGAATGCCGAAATTGCTGTGCTCCTATAATTCATCCGACTAAAAAAAGAGTCTGGGGTAGATCTAAGGCTGGAAATAAACCGGCTGGACTGGATCCCCTCCATGGTGGAAGTGGGTCAAAGACTACAATTAATCTTCAACAAGATGAATTGGAATACTTAGAAGCAAGAGCATCTGAACTTGGGATCCGAAATAAGGCCAACATAATAAGGGCCTTGATCCGGTTGGATGCTGGACTAGTAAATTAAAAGGGTTGAGAGGTGAGATCAACGGGCCTACTCTCAACCCACCGGCCCAAACTACCTGTATCATTTTTTGGAGATTTTAATGGAAAACCAAGAAAAAAAAACGGCCGCGATCTGGATAGAAATAACAAAGCTAATTTCTCCAGAAGATAACCCGCGCATTAATGATCATGTTGTTGATCGTGTTGCTAAGTCAATTGAGAGTTATGGTTTTGCATCTCCAATTGTAGCAAATTATCAAAATGAGATCTTAGCCGGAAACACAAGATTTAAGGCCGCTAAGAAACTCGGCCTTAAGACTGTACCCGTAAGACAAATAAACCTAACCGGTGACAAAGCAAGATTGTACAGGATAGCAGACAATAAGCTTTCTGAATTGGCTGAATGGAATGAGGACCTATTGCGAGATCAGTTATTTGAGCTTCACGATGATTACACCCTTGAGCTATCAGATATGGGGTTTTCAGACGATGAATTGAACGATCTTTTAAACGATCAGCTGATCGAAAAAGAAACAGATCCACAAGAAATAACAGATCACGACGATTTTGATAACACAAAACCAACTACCACAAGATTTAAAACCGGCCATATTGAAGTGGTTGGAAAACAAAAGATCATATGTGGGGACTGTATCGAGGTCTTAAAATCAATGCCAGATGGATCCGTTGATAGTATTGTCACAGATCCCCCTTATCAAATTTCTTTCATGTCCAAAGAATGGGATAAAGAATTTGATACAGAAGAATGGGCCCGTCAATGCTTAAGAGTCTTAAAACCCGGTGGCCATATTATCGCCTTTGCTGCTACAAGAACAATCCATAGAATAATGTATAGTCTTGAGAATCAAGGGTTTGAAATTCGTGATCTGATCAGTTGGTTGTATTTCTCGGGTTTTCCCAAGTCACACAATGTTTCAAAGGCGATTGATAAACATTTTGGAGTGGAAAGAGAAATTATAGGTACTAAAAAATCTGGAATTGCTAATAAAGAGGAAAAAAACAGACATACTATTGGTGCCAGCAAAGCTGTTGATGTTGACATAACCAAACCAGCCACAAAAGAAGCAATCAAATTTGATGGATGGGGTACAGCATTGAAACCAGCACAAGAACCAGCCGTTTTATGTAGAAAGCCACTTGAAAAAGGTTTGTCTATTGCTCAAAATATGATGAAGCATAATACAGGTGGTTTGAATATAGATGCCTGTCGGTTTGCTTATGGGGATCCTTGTTGGGTAGGGCCTAATGATGACCAGCCTAATAACTCGTTAAGAACTATACAAAATTGGATGCCTACTCAAAAAGAACCACATAATTATGTATCTTCAAATCTTGGAAGATGGCCGGCTAACATCTATCAATGCCCAAAACCATCCAGAGGAGAAAAAGAAAAAGGTCTTGAAGATCATGAAAGCAGAATTTCTCCGGCTGTTGAACATGCTGGCGTTGGAACAAAGGCACTTAATAATCCAAGAGCGGGTGCGGGTAGAACAGCATCAGAAGTAAAGAACTTTCATCCTACTGTTAAGCCCGTGAAATTAATGAGTTGGTTGGTGAAATTAATAACGCCAATTGATGGGGTGGTAGTAGATACGTTTTGCGGATCCGGCACAACCCTTGTAGCCTCAGAACTGGAAAAGTATAATGGAATAGGGATCGAGATGAATCCTGAGTATTGCGAGATCATTTATGGAAGGGTAGAGCATGCCACCAAAAAATAAAAAAGATGGAAGGATCCCATTATTGGAATCAAAGCCACATATCAAAGTAAGGATATGTCAAGCCCTTGAAGCCGGAGCAACTTACGAGAAAGCAGCGCATTATGCGGGCCTTGGTGTTTCAACCATGTACAAATGGTTAGCAGATGGAAGAGAAGAAGACGAGGGAATTTATAGAGAGTTTTTGGATGAGGTTAAAAAAGCTGAGTCTAAGTTCTTATTGAAACATCTTTCAAATATAGGACTGGCTGCTAAACATGGAGATTGGAAAGCAAGTGCCTGGCTTATAGAAAGAAGGCATCCAGAGTACAGAACAAACGTAATACCTGAGAAGAATGAGTTTGAGGTAACGATCCAGATCGGTACAGATACCAGCGAATTGATAGCCCAACTGAAACCAACTGAAAAGCTACTTGAGCTTCAAGGGCCAATTATTGATCTGGATGAAGAATAATAATTCTATTTATAAATATATATATATATATATCAAACGAGTGAAGCATGATTTACAATATAGATTGTATGGAAGCAATGAAGGAAAAGCCAGATAACTTTTTTGATCTGGCTATTGTCGATCCACCTTACGGGATAGGAAACTGGCAAAAGAAATACACAAAAGATCGTTCAAGAAGCTTCTTCGGATGGAACGAAGAAACCCCACAAAAAGAATACTTTCAAGAACTTAGAAGAGTAAGCCGGCATCAGATAATATGGGGTGCTAATTATTTTAATTGTTTTGATACAGGTGGGGTTATTGTCTGGAACAAAAGGATGCCTGAAAAAAGTAACCTATCAGTTTGTGAGATCGCAAGTTGCTCACTACAAAAGAAGGTTTCCTATGTGGATATTATTTGGCAAAATGTAAACAGAACAGAGCCGATAATACACCCATGCCAAAAACCGGTATCGCTCTATATTTGGTGCCTTCAAAAATACGCCAAAAAAGGATTTAAGATTTTAGATACTCATTTAGGATCTGGCAGTTCTGCAATAGCGGCTGCCAAATTAAATCTTCCTTTTTGGGGCTATGAGATAAATAAAGGATATTTTAAAGCCACAAAGAAAAGGATTGAAAACTTTAATAATCAACTAACTCTTTTTTGATGATACTAAAAGAGCAAATAAGATTACGAAACCAGATAAACGAGATCCAAAAAAGGACACCTCTGGCACTGGCTAAGTTATGGGTACCTCATTGTCATAGGTTTGACGGGTTGGGATTAAACTCGCCAAGAGAAAGAGGGTGCGGTAAACCTATGACAAGATTAAGCGGGAAGACCTGGCATTGTTCTACATGTGACATAACCGAGCAAAGAACAAGCCAGTCGGATCCGTACTTGAAAATGGGAACCGAGGCTACTGCGATCTTTGGTGGAAACAGATCCGGCAAGACTTATGGGGCCGCGCAATATTGTGTAGCCATGGCGGCCGGTGCCAAATGTTGGTGGGTTAGAGAATGGATCAAAAATAACAACCTACCAGAAGACTTGATCCCTTATCAATCAAATAAGGTGGTGGTTTCAGCTTTAAGCTATGCCGATGCCTTAGCTTATGTTAGGCCGGCGCTTGAGCAATTCTTACCGGCTGGATCGAGGTTCAAGAAATGGAAAGCTCAAGATCGGGCCTCGGTTCATTTGCCCGATGGTGGATCGATAACTTCATACAGTGCAGACAGCGGGCCGGCTAAGTATCAAGGGATAAGCGCTAAACTGATCTGGCTGGATGAAGAAGGGCCGGAATCTGTATTCTCTGAATGCCTCATGCGCATTGTAGATACTAAGGGAAAAATCATAATGACAATGACCCCTTTGAAGGGGTTGACATGGCCGCATGAAAAATTCATTATCAATCCACCTTCACCAACTTCATTTGTTTATCACAAAATCCACGGGCTTGATAATCCTTGGGTTTCTTCTGTGAAGATGAGAAGAGCGATAAAACATCTTTCCCTTGAATCTCAAGAGTCAAGACTATATGGACATTTCAGAAATCAAACCGGTTTGGTCTATCACGAGTTTGATCAGAACATTCATGTAGTAAAACCCTTTTCTATTCCGGAGCACTTCATTCGATATAGGTGTATAGACTTTGGAGTTGTTCACCCGTTTGTTTGTTTGGTGGTGGTAGAAAACCCTGATGATAATTCTTTGTTTGTTGTGGCTGAATACTTCAAGACAGAGCAAACCACGATCTACAATGGCAATGCCGTTAACAAGCTATTTAGTAAATACGAACCCTTTGAGTTTACGGTTTGTGATAGTGCGAGCAAAGATGCGAGAATGCTAATTGCTCGCCATTGTGGAATACCAAATAAGCCGGCCCCAAAACATATTGGCGTGATTAACACCATTAACCTGGTTAAGGAATTGCTCTGTCCAGATGCTGAAGGAAAACCAAGGCTATATGTTTTCAACACCTGCAAAGAGTTACTGAAAGAATTCAGGCTGTACAGTTGGAAAACCAACCGAGTGGGAAAAGATGAGGTTCGCAAAGAATTCGACCATGGTTTAGATGCTCTTAGATATTTGGTTGCCTTCTTGTATCGACTACGCCGGCATATTTGAAGGGGTGATCAAAGACGATCAAAATTAAACCTATAACTGCAGCTGCAGCTGCGGTTATAGTGGTTTATTGCAATAAAGTGCCGGATATATGGGCATTGTTGTATTGTTCTATAGCATATCTAAAGATAATATGTTAATATATATATGAGGAATGAACCTCTTAACTTAGGGATATAAAAATGGCTATTATTGACAGGACAGAGATGTTAATTGAATGGAGAGAAATTGACCGGAAAATTGAGCAAGAACTGGAATGGTGCAAGATCGACAGAGTTGATCTACTGAACTTTGTAAAAAAACAATCAGAACAACTTCTGGAAATATGCTCATCTGGTTCTGAAACAAAAATAACAAGAGTTGTAAAAAACATTAGTGAAGTTCTTCAAGAGCTTGTAACAATACAGACTAAAATCTGTTTGCTGGATGAGATTGTAAAACAAACAGGAGAATAAAATGACCTTAGAACAAATAAAAGAAGCCGTAAGATCTGGAAAGAAAGTCTTAGCCGATAACGGTAATGCCATTGTCAGATGCTATAAATCGGAACAATGGCTGATTGATTATTACAATAGCTA
>CETC01013954.1_pt1 | contig 11115 bp, 12 predicted proteins | sample 326911 | NCBI WGS metagenome assembly CETC01 (sample SAMEA2622694, study PRJEB7988) | marine metagenome | isolation source: saline water (ENVO:00002010), including
ATTCACCTCGCTCGCTTTCATTAACCACGCAAACACTGCCATGTAGGCACCCCAAAGTACTCCGTAGGCAAGCCACATGATCCACTCCTCAACTAACAACTCTGCGGCACCAAGCCGGCTACCGATGGCATAGGTGAGCGGCCCAGAGGCCACACCAATCAATGCAGCTAAAAGGTAACGGCCCGAAAGCCAGTCAAGGGTCGTTGTTACCATTGCTGCAAAACCACACCACAGCGCGATAAGCCATAAAGGCAACCAGCCACCGGTAAAGTCGAGAATCCCGAGTCCCACCACACTGGCTTCCAGCAATAACCCTAAAACCAGTAGCTTCACGTACAGCAACCAGTTAAAGCCGCGGCGTGTGCTACTCAGAAAAATCTGCACGGCAACGACGGGTACGGCTAACCATAGCCAATCGTTGCGCCCTGCGACTGTGCTAAACCAAACCAAATCAAACCACAATAAACCTGCAACGCGGCGCAGGTTATCCTTGGCTAGCCAGGCTTTAATGTTCAGCGACATGCTGGCTTCGTGGCGACCAATTGCAGCGCCGACACGCTGCGTTCTAGAAAGCCGCCCTCGCAATAACTAAGATAAAAGTTCCAAAGGCGACCAAAGCGCTCGTCGTAGCCATGTTCTTTCAACTGCGGGTGGGCCGCATTGAACTTCTCGCGCCAGTCACGCAATGTGCGGGCATAATCAAAGCCAATGTCATCAACGTGGCGCACGACCATGTCCGTATGCTTAGTAAACATTTCCGTGATCATCGTTAACGAAGGCAAGAAGCCACCGGGGAATACGTGTTGTTGGATGAAATCCACCGAATTGGCATAGCTCTTCATTCGTTGGTCGGCGATAGTAATGGCTTGCAACGCAAACTTACCGTTAGGTTTAAGCAAACGACTACAGGTTTTAAAGTAGGTCGCCATAAATTGCCGCCCAACAGCCTCGATCATTTCAACCGATACCAATTTGTCGTATTGCCCTTCAAGGTCACGATAATCCTGCTTCAGCACGGTGACACGGTCACTTAACCCTGCCGCCTCAACTTGTGCCTTGGCATGACGGAACTGCTCGTTTGAGATTGTCGTAGTGGTAACTTTACAACCATAATTTTGCGCCGCAAACAGAGCCAAACCGCCCCAGCCGGTACCAATTTCGAGCAAATGGTCTTGTGCACTTAACTCGAGGCTATCACACAGTCGTTTAAGCTTGTGTTGCTGCGCTGCAGCCAAGTCTGCCTCGGCGCTCGGGTACACCGCACTTGAATATTGCATGGCAGGATCTAGAAACGCTTCGTAAAGGTCATTGCCTAAATCGTAGTGCGCAGAAATATTCTCTTTCGCTTGTTGCTTGCTATTGCGCCGACGCCAGTGTTGAAACTTTTGCCAAGGCATTAAGATCCAGCTAAAGCGCGCCTCAAAGGCGTCAAGCGCAGGCAAGTTACGCGCGAACAATTGGATTACCTTGGTTAGATCGGAGGTTTCCCATGACTGATCGATATAGGTCTCACCCGAGGCAATGCTGCCACCGAATAACAAACGACGGTAAAAGCTCGGTTTTAACACGTTAATTTCGGCTTTTAAGTCGCTTTGTTCACGACCGAAATGGCCAATTACTTCGCCTTGCTCGCGCAACGTCACATAACCGTCTTGCAATTCTTGCAATAAACGAAGCACTGCACGGCGGGCCCACTTATCTGTGGTGCTTGCCTGCTGCATTGTCATCAGTGCAGATTCTGTATTCATGGCTTCCCCAGTTTTCTTCAAAATTGGTACGCGCTGTGTTGTTATTATCGCCCCTACGGATGATCATAGATGGGCGTTTTCTTTAACCACAACCGCAATGCTTGCCAATAAATTGCAAACACTGTGGTCAATGTATTTATTGGATACCTCAAAAATACGTTGCGGATCGTTTTCCGGTTCACTTCGTATCGCTGCAAGCGCATCGTCGCAGAAAAATGGCGCTCGCCTTTTACCGCAGCGAGGTGAATGGTGCTGCTATGCTCGGCTTCATTTCGTGGCGCACGAATCTGCCATTCATAACGCATATCGATGGGGTTAAACGGCGACACGTGAAAAGCTTTGTCGTGGGCAAGTTCTTGACCAAGATCAAGTAAATAGTAATGTCGTTCATTCCACGGTGTATTGCTCACTTCTGCCAACATATAGCTGTATGCACCACTGTCATCCTGTTCTAGGAAGTAACAGTTGATCGGACTGAAGTACAACCCGAAGGTTCTTAAATTCCCAAGAAAATAAACCCGGCCGTGTAGCTGTTCACCCGCCAACTCACTCATTTTCGTGCGTACCGCAGCAGCAAGGTCACCTTCGCTGCCACGCAGATAATCTTGCCGACGAAACCACAACGGTGCGAACTTATCAGTCGATAATAGGCGGCTCAGTTTTTGTAGCCGGGGCAATTCATCTAGCGCGATCCACCACTGCGCGGTCGGATAATCAAACGCATGTTGCGTAGGCCGATAGCGCCGATGAAAAACGCGGCCTTTTAAAATCGCGCTTCTCAGCTCACTAGCTGCCATGCCAAACCACTCCAAGGCGTTGCGTCACGTCAAGCGCACTACGCACGCCATCCTCATGAAAACCGTTGTACCAATAAGCACCGCAAAAGTGGGTATGGTTATGGCCACAAATTTCCGCACGACGTTCCCGCGCCCGCATTGATTCGAGACTGTAAACTGGGTGAGCATAGGTAAAGCGACGTAAAATACGTTCAGGTTGAATCGCATCGGTATTATTCAACGTCACACAGAAGGTCTCTGGTGCTTCAATGCCCTGCAAGATGTTCATATTATAGGTGACCGAACTCGGCCGGGTGCGTGCATCCTCGCCATGATGAAGCAGGTAGTTCCAACTCGCCCAGGCACGCTTCTCGCGTGGCAGTAAACGGATATCTGTATGCAATACCACATCATTGTCTTGATAATGGATCGCCCCCAATACCGCAGTTTCTTCCGCGGTGGGTGCAGCCAATAGCTGTAAAGCTTGGTCACTATGACAAGCGAGGATCACCTCATCAAAGTCTTGCAAGCTGCCGTCGCTGAATTCTAGGGTCACTGCGGCGTCACGTTCCGGCATTTGACGATGCACAGCTTTGATCGCCACGCCTAAATGGATATGCTCTCGCAAATGGCCCACCAAGGGCTCAATGTAAGCGGATGAACCACCCTTAATGGTTGCCCACTGCGGTCGGTCAGCAACATTCAACAGTCCATGGTTTTCAAAAAAGCGTAAAAAGAAATCCAATGGGAAATCTGCTGCATCGTCAATGCTTGCCGACCAAATCGCGGCAACCATGGGTAACAAGTAATAATCGGCAACTTCTTGTGGTAGGTTTTGTGCAGCTAAAAACTCACCCAAGGTTTGTTGCTTGGCCGCTGCAAGATCAGCATGGGCAGCCTTAGCTTGTTTATTGAACTTTAGAATTCCAGTGAGCAGCTTATAGAACGACGGTTTAAATAAGTTCTTACGCTGCGCGAACAAGGTATTTACCGAATGACCGTTGTACTCGAGTCCAGACAGCGGGTCGCGTACGCTGAAACTCATTTCAGTATCACGCCACTCAACGCCTATCTTGCGCATCAAGGCTCGAAAATTCGGGTAAGTACGGTCATTGAAAACAATAAAACCGGTGTCAACGGCATACTCTTGCCCCTGAACTTCAACATTAACGGTGTGAGTATGGCCACCGATATAATCGTTGCTCTCAAACAATTCGACCTGATGCTCTTCGCTTAATAGATGCGCACACGTCATCCCTGCAATACCACTGCCAATTACTGCTATTTTCATTTAATGTCCTTTCGACCAAGCTTAGTAGAGGATAACTAAGTCATGCGGCGTGATAACGCCACTTGCCAACTTTGTGGTAAGCGTGAGGCAAACTTAAGAAACCAGCCAAACACGCGTGGGAAAGTAATATCGATTTTATTTTTGTCGATACCTTTGCGAATTGCTTCAGAGGCAAATTCAACACTTACCTGCATCGGCATTTCAAAATCATTTTGCGCGGTCATCGGCGTTTCAACGAAGCCCGGTGACACGTGCAACACTTTTATACCGCGCCGCGCTAAATCCACCTGTAAGCTACGGGTAATGTAATGAATCGCAGCTTTTGAGCCGCCATAAGCCTCAGCGCGCGTGAACGGGAGTAAGCGCGCTGTGCTGCCGACAATGACTAATTTCGAGCCTGATTTTAAGTTAGGTAACAAAGCTTCAACGCAACGCATCGTACCGACCACATTTACCTCAAATACGCGCGCAAATAAGTCAGCTTCGAAGGCCTCGATATCGAGGTATTCACATACCCCTGCGGCAAGGATAACAACATCAATGTCGGTGTACGCGCGGAGTGCTTGCAGCGTATGTTCGGCATCCGAGATATCGAGTTTTTGCCCTGCGATGTGAGCGCTATCAGTACGCTCTAGTTCGGCCAACGCCTGCTCATTCCGACCGCAAGCAATGACGTGATGACCAGCAGCTGCGTAGTCCAAAGCCAATTGCTTACCTATGCCGGAGGTAGCCCCCGTGATTAATAGATTCATGATGGCACCATGCGCGCTTTGACTTTACCTATCACGTAGCCAAGCAGGCTCACGTGTTCGTAGATCATCGCCCCCAAATCATAGTAATCCCGTTGCATAATGATCTTATCTTCTTTGAATTCAATATGGCTTACGCCTGGGACGACGATTTCTTGCCCATCAGCAAGTTTGGGATGACGCAAACGCATCTGCCAATTAACAAACAGATGGTCATCGTTTTGCGCATAATCGGTAAACGCAAAGTGACATTCTTCAACGTTTTCCATGGTGTGTTTGAAGTAATGCTTTAAGTCCTCAAGACCATGCAACTGATGAATTGGGTCAATGAAGGTCACTTCGTCATGGTAGAGTTCGCCGAGCTTATCGATATTAACGTCACTGAACTCATCATAATATTTCAGCAAGCGTTGGATCACCTCAGGTTGATCCTCCTGAGCCTCGAGCTCTTCCGTGCGATCTTTGGGCTGTTGTTCATTATCGTTACTAGAATCTTGTTTCGACATAGTATTCACCTCCGTTTCGCCTTTTCCCTTGCCGAACTCGTCTAAGCTACCATTAAGTATAGTTGTAAAAGCTAAAGCGCTTTGAATTTCCTTAAGAAAGTTTCCCGCGCCTGCGCGTGATCAACGATTGGCTCAGGGTAATCGACTTGTGCTGCTCGCGCCCACTTTGCGGGAGCATGGATTTCCTGTGTCGGACAGTTGACTAATTCCTTAACAAATCTACGGATATAGCTACCGTCAGGATCAACTTTTTTGCTTTGGGACGTAGGATTAAAAACCCGAAAATACGGCACCGCGTCCGTGCCCGTCGAAGCGCTCCACTGCCAACCGCCATTGTTAGCAGGAAAGCTGCCATCAATCAGGTTTTGCATAAAGAACTTTTCACCGCGCCGCCAATCGATATGAAGATCTTTAACTAAAAAGTTAGCCACAATCATGCGCACACGATTATGCATCCAACCTTCTTGCTGAAGTTGCCGCATCCCCGCATCAACAATCGGATATCCCGTTTGGCCCTCGCACCAAGCTTGAAACTGAGCGTCGTCATCGCTCCAAGCAAAAGCATCGGTATGCGCTTGAAAGGCTTTGCCATAACTAAGTCGTGGTTCAGCGTCCATCAGGTGCTGGTAGAACTCACGCCATGCCAGTTCGCTTAACCAAGTTGCAGCCCCCTCAGCTAAACCATGCGGAAATTCTGGCGCTTGTTGTTGCAGCAGCCGCGCGGCGGTCACCGGCGAGAGGATTCCCAACTCCCAATAAGGTGAAAGCCTAGAAGTCCCATGAATTGCTGGTAAATCGCGGTCGGTATCATAATCCGCAACCCGTTCATCAACGAATTGTTGGAGTTGCTGATAGGCTGCTTCTTCGCCGACGACATAGGCCCCACTATCGCAGCGGGGATAATCAGGCGCCGACGGCATGCCAAGAGGCTTGAGAGCTTTGCGTTCTGGCTTTTCATAAGGTTGCGGCAAGCCGCTCCGCTGGATATGTGCTAACCACGATTTGTAATACGGTGTGAACTTTTTATAGTAATCACCCGCTTGTGTACGCAATACCGGCGGTACAATAACCATGCCATGAAAGCTATTCACAGCAATTGACTGTTCCGCGAGCCAGCTTTGTGTCGCGCGGTCACGGCGTTGCTCATGAACTGGGTATTCACGGTTAAAGCTTACTTCGGTAATACCATACTCACCACAAAAATCGCGGACAACACGCGGCACGGTCTGCCAATCGCGACAACTCTTGATATGCAGCTCTATGCCCCACTCTGCTGCCTCTTGCTGCAACAATTCCAAATGACGCCAGAGTAAATCAACCTTGATCGGTGCCCAGTCGTGACGGCGCCACTGCTCCTCGCTGTAGAGAAACAAGCCATAGACGTTGCCATTCTCGCCCGCCCGTTGCAGTGCGCTTGCCACTGCGGGATTATCCCGCAAGCGTAAATCATTTCGGAACCATATTAGCTGCGCCATTTAGAGTCCATACCGTAATTTAAGATCTTTGGGATAAGGGTTAAGGTAGCGCTGTCCTGCAAGGTACTCGTTCGGAAACTCGCGTAGATAGTGGCGCAACAGGGTTAATGGCACCAGTAACGGTTCAATGCCCTGTCGATAGGCAAGAATCGCCTCGGTGAGTTCCGCGCGTTGGTCCTCGCTCAGCGCCGCTTTAAAGTAGCCTTGGATATGCTGCAAAACGTTGGTGTGATTCGCTCGTGTCGCCGGTTGAGCCAGCGCCGCCATGACGGTTTCGATATAGCTTTTCAAAAACGCCGCAGTCATGTCTTGCTGTTGGGCAACCTGGCGCCCCAAATCGCGATAGACTTGCTGATTATGTGCCAGTAAGAGCAGCTTTAGGCTGGTATGAAACGCCAACAGATCGGCTTTACTTATGGGCTCTGGTAATCCCTGCCACGCGGCGTAAACAAACACCCGCATGACAAAGTTTTCACGCAGCATGGGGTCATTCAAGCGACCATCTTCTTCCAGTGGTAACGCTGGATAACGTTGTTGTAATTCAGCAGCAAAAATACCTGTCGCTTCTTTTCGAGCGTGGCCATTCTCAGGGTTATACAACTTGACTCTTTCCATGCCGCAGCTGGGTGATTTTGCACACAAGACGTAACCACTTATCTGCGTCAAGTGGCCCTGCGCACGCGCAGCGAAATCCTCTAAACGTTGGGTAACATCCTCACCTGTCTTCGGTACGATCGCGCGGACACCGTTGTCGCGTTGCTCGAGTCGAATCGTAGGCCGCGGCACCGGCATACCAATACCGACCTCGGGACACAGTTTTACAAACTCCACATGACGGCCCAATTCATCGGTACAAAACGCCGAGCGCTTATGACCGCCATCGAAGCGAACCTCGTCCCCTAATAAACACGCACTGATCCCAACTTTTATGGTTTGCATAACTACTCTCAAACAGTCGGTGAAATACCTTGCAGACGTTTACGCTGCAAACAAAAAAAAGTTCAAAAAAAAAGATCTCAATAAGTAGAGATAACGTAACCACAGAATAACGAGTGAAACAAGTGATGTTTCCAATGAGGCGTTAAAGATGAATCGTGCACTAACAAACATTCCATTGTTTCCACTTTCAGGCCATGTTTTGCCTGGCGGTGTAATGCGCTTACGGATCTTCGAACCACGCTATTTACGCATGGTTCGTGAAGTCTGCGCGCAAGGCGACGACGGTCGCGTAGGCATGTGTATGTTCAATGACAATGGTTCAGTCGAGCACAACACCCATATCCATTCCGTAGCAACGCTGGCTCGCGTGATCGATTTTGAGCACCGCGACGACGGCTTGCTGGGCATCACGGTCGAGGGCGTTGAGCCGTGCGAAATAGCCGCGATCCGAGTTGATTCTGATGGTCTCCGCCGCGGCGACGTTACCATTCGCGAACCATGGCAAGAAACTCCATTACCTACGAGCTATACCCATTTAGCAGAGCGCTTGTGCCAAGTTTACAGCGAGTATCCCGAGCTCGGCGAATGTCCTAGTGATGACCGCTTAGCTCGCGCTGATTGGGTTTGCCAGCGTTGGTTAGAACTGTTACCCGTCGACGCAAAAGTAAAACAAGAACTTTTGCGCGAACCTTGTTGTTCCCGCACGCTTGATTATCTCGCCGGATTAATTCACGAGAGTGAACACAAAAGTGATCCGTAGTTATACAACCGACGTAAAGGAAAGTAACTTGAGGAAATCTCGGACAGGTATTACTATGCAGTTAGCGACTGATACACAACAAAAACGGAAATCTATGTCCTCTGCGCAGCCTGATGATCCAGACCATGCTGCGGCTTTACTCGCCCTTGTTGCAACGGAGCAATCTCGCAAAGCATTTAGCGAATTGTTTAGTTACTTCGCTCCGCGCTTAAAAGCCTACGCTACTCGCCAGTTCGGAAACGAACAGACGGCGATGGATCTCGTCCAAGAAACCATGACTAACGTCTGGAACAAAGCTCATTTATTTAAGCCCGATCGCGGCTCAGCATCGACCTGGATATTTACCATTGCGCGTAATATCAGGTTCGATTTTTTGCGAAAAAACAAATATCGCCAACACGATTTGAGTGCCGACGAGTTATGGCCGGTGCTCGCTGAGCAAAATGACAGCTTAGATGATGATTACGCACTTGATGACGATTTGTTGATGCAACAGCTTGCGAGTTACTGCGAGCTATTGCCAAAAGCTCAACGCATCGTTATTGAGCTGATTTATGTGGAAGGGAAGTCACAACAAGAAGTCGCTGACGCGCTCGGTATTCCGCTAGGTACCGTAAAATCGCGTACGCGGTTAGCACTACAAAAGCTGAGAGAGTTGATACATAGCGATGATTAAGTTTCACCCTAATGAAGAACATTTGTTTCATTACGTCACCGGCGACCTAAGCCCGGCGATGCTAATGATGGTCGGCACCCACGTCGACATGTGTCCACATTGCCAAGCGCAAGTGCGCGACATGGAGGAATTGGTTGCCAGTAAACTATTTGGCCAAGCGCAAGCACCACAAGAATTTGCTGCCGCTAACGATGACTTTAATGGCGATGCGATGTTGCAACAAATTATGTCGCAAGCGCCTACTCGCGAGCCACAAGCCGCAAGCGCCCTGCTCGCCGACGAGTTGGTGTTGGAAGGCAAACGGTTTAAGTTGCCAGCTACTTTGACACGTAGCCATCACCGCATTGGTGAATGGCAAAAACTAATTGGGCAAATGTGGCGTGCACCGGTGCAAATTGGTGGAGAGGATGTGTTGACTTTTATTTACATGGATAAAGGTACCAAAGTACCAGAGCATACCCATAAAGGTAGTGAAGCTACGCTCGTGGTGAATGGTGTATTTAACGATGAAAACTCAGAGTACCGTGATGGTGACTTTGTGTTTCTTGACGGCACAGTGAAACATACGCCGGAAACCCGTGACGAAGATTGCTTAACTTTGGCGGCACTGGATGCCCCTATGCAGTTTACCTCGGGCTTGAGCCGCTTACTGAATCCGTTCAGCAGTCTATTTTTTAAATAAACTGGAACGTAGTCCGATACTCAACGCTATTTCACAAGCTCTCATATAGAAAAGCTGGTCAGACGGAATCTGACCAGCTTTTTTTTCAACTAATGCCTTAATTAAAATTCCTGTTGCTGATAAGACTGATACAAAGCATCACGCAAACGGCGTGCCTCACTATAGTCAATCATACCCTCGCCCACTAAATCGTAAGATACTGCTTTCTCGCAGCTTGATGGGCCAGAGCGCACTGAACGGATACCACGTCTCGGAGCTTCTTCCTCAACTGGGCATGAAGCGTAATGATCCATCACGGTGCAGCCTGAGCTATCACGATAGTTGGTTACGCCAGAATCATACCAGCCTTTGAACACAACTGTCGGGTCCATGATAGAAGCTTCACATTGGTCAAGCGCATCACTGATGCCATCGCGGTCGGTATCGTTAGATTCGATATTTAACGATTGCGTAACCCCCAAAAGCTCGAAGGTTTGTGGTCCGCCCAAAAAGTAAGTAATAAACAATTCGGCGGCGACATCACCATCAACGATCATTGGATAGCCTAGATTTTCAATGAAAATCTGTTGTTCCAATTCGCGAATAGCGATTGTAAGAGGGTCAGGATTACCTCGGTCTCCGAAAAAGGTAATCGATTGACCTTCTGAACTTTCAAAAGTCATACTCGTCTCATCATCGCTGTAATAATACCAAGTCCCAGTCAACCGATAAGCCCCGGCATCTAAATCAGTCAATAAAAAATCGATGTATTGGATATTATTGACGTATCGCACGCCAGTTGGCGTTGTAGCGTCCGGAACCGTGTCAACACTGTAAATAATCTCAACATCGATGACATCAAGCGTATCTGTGTTTGTAGATGTTGTACCGGTCCACCAAACGTAATCGATATCAGCACGGAACGTTAAGGTCTCAGTGTCTTGTGCGCTACTTGCAGCACTGGCGGTAAGTGCACCTATAGCTAAAATGGAGCATGCAAAAAAGTTTTTCATGATTCTTCCCTGTTTTGTTTAGTTCTAATGTCGAAAAACAAACTAAGCTACAGAGAGTACACTAGTTCTAACTTTGCTTTATATATCTCTATTAGGTATACACATTGTTGCTTTTTTGTACAAAAATCACAGTAAGTTTTGCCCGGACATAAAAAACTCCAGCGTTTTTGGCGCTGGAGTTTTTCCTGAATCTCGTGCGTTGTTATGCAAAAAAACTATTTAGGTTTCGCTGTGCTGACCCGTTGCTTCAACTTTTGACCAGGTCGAAACGTTACCACACGACGCGCCGAAATCGGGATATCTTCGCCCGTTTTCGGATTGCGACCGGGTCGCTCGTTCTTAGTCCGAAGTTCAAAATTACCAAAACCTGAGAGCTTAACTTCTTCGCCCTGCTCTAAAGTGCGTCGAATTTCTTCAAAAAAGTTCTCAACCAGATCTTTAGCATCACGCTTATTGATACCAAATTTATCAAACAAATGTTCAGCCATATCTGCTTTGGTCAGCGCCATAGCTTACTCCCT
>CETC01069160.1_pt1 | contig 11069 bp, 9 predicted proteins | sample 326911 | NCBI WGS metagenome assembly CETC01 (sample SAMEA2622694, study PRJEB7988) | marine metagenome | isolation source: saline water (ENVO:00002010), including
CGCGGTGGAGCTAACTTCCTGGTGACCTCACCTGAAGTTGCTAACATCCTTGAGTTTACCTCTGGGTTCCGTGCTAGCGTTACTCACGACTCCGATAAGGGTTCGGTTGGCGCTGTCAACGTCGGCAGCATGTCACGCAAGTGGGATGTATACGTCGATCCTTACTTCCCGAGAAACCTTGTTCTCGTCGGTCGTAAGGGAGGCAGCTTCCTTGAGAGTGGCTTTGTGTACGCTCCCTATGTGCCGCTGCAGGTCACCCCGACGATCTTCGGTACCGAGGACTTCGTGCCCCGTAAGGGTGTCATGACCCGGTACGCCAAGAAGATGGTTCGACCTGATATGTATGGCCTAGTGGTTGTACGCGGTCTCCTTGGTGAGTCAGGCGCTAGCTAATAGCTAGATAGCCAACAAACTAGCCCCGCCTTGAGTTTTCTCTTGGCGGGGTTTTTATTTTGGAATTTAAAGTAGGTCAACACTATTTATAATGATTGATAAGGCGAGAAGCCTTTTATAAGGGAGAAAACGAACATGGCTAAATTAGGAAGATATAGCGCAGATAGAAAAAAAGTTGTTGCGTTAACTAATGCAGTCTCGACGACTGGAGAAGTCGCCGATTGCGGCACTGTCTTTACCGCCTCTGGAGCTAGTGGTACCACAACTTATGTTTTGCCGGCCATTGCTGATGCTGGAGAAGGCTGGTGGTGCAAAGTCGTCAAAGTTGGTGCAGCCGATGCAGGCGGCGCAATAAATGTAAACGCTCACGCAGATGATGGTGACAACGCAGTAAAGGGAGTTGAAGCTTCACAAACTTGCGCGGCCCTCGACGGCGATGACATTGCAATTGCCGATGGCGCCGATCCCGGTGCCCAAGTAGAGCTTGTTTGCGACGGCACACGCTGGCTTGCACTAGGCCATGCTGTCGACGCAGGTGACATACAGATTGGCTAAACCAACTAACGGAGAAAAAACACAATGGCGAAATTAGGAAGATATAGTTCAGATAGAAAAAAGATCACGGCCTTGACCGCTTCGACAAGCGCGTCTGTTGCTAAATGTGGGACTGTGTTCACTGCAGTAGGCGATGCTGCGGTTGTCTTAACTCTCCCCACAATCGCAGACGCCGGAAAAGGTTGGTGGTGTAAGCTTGTGAAGTCTGGTGCAGCTTCAGGCGGAGCGACTATCACGCTTGCCGCCCATGCAGACGACGGGAGCACCCCAATGAAAGGCATCGAGGCCTCAAACACATGCACAGCCTTATCTGGAGACGATCTTGTCATCGCTGATGCAGCCGCCCCCGGGTGTCAAGCGGAAGCGGTTTGTGACGGTGATCGTTGGATTATTCTTGCCCATGGCGTCGCGGCCGGCGATATAACGATTGGTTAAACTAGCTAGTCTTTTATTATAATCGAGCCCCTTGTTCTTAACAGACGAGGGGCTTTTGTTATATATATTGACTTTGAAAATGTAAATATGCCAAAAAATTATCGCAGCCAATTTTTGAGATTTTAGCTTTTAATCTACATTGTACTATTTATAAGTGAACAAGGAGATTTACCATGGGTAAACGCAAAAGAAGACTGCACAGTCCAAAATATGCTAAAAAGTATGCTTCTGTAAGGGAGACATACAGGCGCCTCCGCGGTGTAATAAAGGAAGCTGAAGCTGACGGCGTTGTTACAGAACAAGAAGTTCAACAAATTGAAGAAGCCAAGCAAGAAGTTGTTGAGGCTCTAGCTTCCGCAGCGGTTGATGTTGCCCACAAGGCCGAAGAAGAAATAAAGAATGTCGTAGAGAAGGTTGTAGCACCGGTTGCAGAGGTGGTTGAAAAAGTTGTCGCCCCCGTCGCCGAAGTAGCGAAGAAAGCGACAAAGAAAGCGCCAGCAAAGCGTAAAACTGTAAAACGTCCTGCTCATAAGCCAAAGTCGCCAAAGTCGGAAGGGTAAAAGAAACTCTCCTAACTAATTATATTGATAGGAGGCCCAATGAATGGCAACACCCACGCTAACACCAAGTTCAGAGACGTCAACAATAGTATTGCCATCAACCGGGTCATACTCAATTGCCAGCACTTCCACGAACTATCCATATGGACTGTACGCTGATTCTGATTCACAGCTATACGACGCCAACTTTGTTACTGGCGCTGTAGAGCAGGTTACTTATGTTTACCGTAAACTAGGTGGCGATGTATTAGATTTAGAAATCACGGATAAGAATATCTATGCTTCTTATGAAGAAGCAGTCTTAGAGTATTCTTATATTGTCAATATTCATCAGTCTAAGAATATACTACATAGTGCTCTTGGGGCAACGACTGGCACTTTTGATTCTGATGGCCAGAGAACAGATGCCGCCAGCGGCAGCAATGTGGAGACTAAATTTCCAAAGTATCGTTTTACCTACTCTAAAAGAGTTATGGACGACACGATCCGAGAAGTAGGCCTGGGCGCTACCAGCATGGTTTATTCTTCGTCTTTTGAGACAAATCAAGACCAGCAAGACTATGATTTGCAGGAGCTAATTTCTAGCTCTGCAGACGACTCTACTTCAGCATTTTATAACAAGGTCGGCAACAACAGAGTTATTATTAGGCGAGTTTATTATAAAACACCGCACTCCATGTGGAGATTTTATGGTTATTATGGTGGAATGAACAGTGTTGGGAATCTATCGACATATGGTATGTTTTCAGATGACTCCACATTTGAGGTTATTCCAGCATGGCATAACAAGCTTCAAGCCATGGCTTATGAGGACGCAATATATACTAGAAATTCACACTATTCGTATGAAATTAAAAACAACTGGCTAAGGATCTGGCCGATCCCAACAACTGTTTCACCAGCTAAGATGTGGATTGAGTTTACAGTGAAGGAGGATCCATGGGACGAAGATTCTGATAGGACAGACGGCAACGAAGGCGTAAATAATATGAATACGCTACCACTGGCCAATTTGCCGTATGCAAATATTAATTCAATTGGCAAGCAGTGGATTAGAAGATTTTCATTAGCTCTGGTGAAAGAGACTTTAGGCCAAGTAAGGTCAAAATTCTCAACAATCCCAATTCCAGGCCAAACTGTTAACTTGAATGGTGGTGACTTAATCACTCAAGCCCGCGATGAGCAAAAAAGCTTAAGAGAGGAGCTACAAAAGGTGCTTGATGAGCTAACTTATCAAAAGATCACCGAAACTCAAAGTTCAATTAGTAAGAATGTCGCGGAGGTTGTTAGAACTTACCCATATTTCATTTACCAAGGATAAATAACTGATGGCGCAAGAAAAAAATAAATGGTCACAGCCCTCTAATCCACCACCGCCCTTATTTCTTGGTGAAAAGGAACGAGATCTAGTCAAGCAGGTTAATGACGAGCTTATAGAGCGTGTCGTCGGCCAAGTCATTGCATATTACCCAATTGACTTAGAACACACTAATTTTCATCCGCTTTATAATGAGGCTATGGTTAAAACGTTTTTGCCTCCGGTCCGAGTTTATGCACTAATAGAGTTCCAGGGCCAAGAGACAATGACTGACAAATATGGTATTGATAAAACTATAAAAATAAAAGCGCACTTTCACAAGAGAAGGCTAACAGAAGATCAGGACTTGTTTGTCAGGGAGGGTGATTTTATCGCATATGGTAAAAATTACTATGAAATAGTTAAACTAGAAGAGCCACAAGAACTTTTTGGCCAGGCTGATAGAAGAGTAGAAATTTCAGCTGAGTGTATCAAGTCTAGAGAGGGTTTATTCGATGGCTCGTAAGGATGACTTCAACGAGGAAACGATTACTCCAGATGAGGTAAGAAAGTCAACCTCTACTTTGGAAGATATTGACTTTGCGGTCTATCAGTACTTTGATGATGTTTTAGACCTTAAGACCACAACGAACAAGGGCTTTCGAAAAACCCCTGTTGTGTGGGCCGGCTCCGAAAGGGCGCACAATATTAAGAATGACGAGCTACACAGAGATTTAACTGGGCAAATTATATTACCAATTATTAGTATTGAGCGGGACAGTGTTAAAAAAACTGATAAAGCACGTATTGTTCCTCATGCTGCCGTAACTGCCAGGAACGACCTCAAGGGTGGGTGGCTAAAGGTAAATAGGGTTATAAAACAAGACAAAACAAGCAATTTTGCTAATGCTGATGCTCATCGTCGCAAAAAACAGCTTAATTACCCATTATACAGAGGCCAGAAGAACCCAAAGATAGTATATGAGACACATACAATTGCAATCCCAATTTATGTTGAGGTTGGTTATAAAATTGTCTTAAGGACTGAATATCAAGAGCAAATGAACGATCTTTTAACCCCGATTGTAAGAAGCCCTGGGACACATAAAATGGTTATGATTGGTTATAATTCAAATAAGTACGAAGCAGTTTTTGATGAAGATTATGCTATGTCTAATAACATTTCAAGCTATGAAACAAATGAAAGAAAATATGAAACTTCCATAAGCATGAATGTGTATGGGTATCTAATAGGCGACGACAAAAATGAAGAGATGCCTCGAATTGCGAAGAGAGAGAACGCTGTACAAATAAGGTTTGCAAGAGAGAGGATTATACTTCAAGACGAAGATGGCAATTTGCATGATCCAGATGTTAAAGACGAATACAGATTTTAAAGGACTTTGTAGGACGCGAGAACTATTTACTAAGGAAAAAGTTCATAAATTTTGGACTAGTTTGTATTTAGGGAGCACAAAAACATGGGCGTTGACAAATTTAAGTTTATATCTCCAGGAATTTTCATTGATGAGATAGATGAATCTATACTTGAGCCGTTGCCAGAGAGGATGGGGCCACTTATTGTTGGTCGCTTCCCAAAAGGACCCTCAGGAAGACCAATAAAGGTTAATTCTTTTAGAGAGTTTGTATCTGTGTTCGGTAATCCAGAAGCGGGCAACCCCTCTGGTGATGTTTGGCGTTCAGGTGAAATGACTGCCCCTACCTATGCCTCATATGCCGCTCAAGCTTGGCTAAAGAATAATAGCCCCGCTACGGTATACCGAGTCTTGGGCGAGAATAGATCCGACGCGTCTACTGTTAATGGCACTGCCGGTTGGAAAACTTCAAATACTTTCGCTTCTCCCACTTCTGTTGGCGGCACTGGGGGCGCTTACGGTTTGTTTGTCATGCCCAATCCGGATTCATATACAGGCGGCACCCAAGCCACAGCAGTCCTAGCATTTAGCGGCAAACCATCTGAAACAAGAACAATAACGCTTACAGACTTTGCCGGCACTTCACTGACCTTTGAAGTTGATGATGATGGCAACGGTGTTGTTGGGAGCAATATAGCTTTAGCGCCTGGCGGCAGTGGCGCTGCGGCAATGGCAACTGAATTGGCTTCTGAAATTAACGGTGAATCAACTTTAGGTATAACAGCAGCCGTTACAGATTCAACTAAAGTAACACTTACTATGGACACTGCTGGAACAGGCGGCAATAAAGCAATTACTACCGACTTTAACAATACGACCGGCGACACCACTACTTTTACAGGCGGCTCTGGCCCGGAGGTCACAGGCACGCTAGCGGCTGTGTGGTACGTCGACGGAGGCGCAATTGTGCTTTCTGGCACCGCCAGAGATGGCACGCAACAGCAAGGCGCCGGCATTCTTATCAAAGACAACAACGGGCAGTATACTGCAAAAGTTACTGGATCTGAAGGTGTTGTTAAGACTGCTACTTTTGATTTTACTAGAGACTCAAAGACCTTTATTAGAAAGGTGTTCAACACCAACCCAACTGTAACAAATACATCAGATGGCGTTGTAAACACTAACGACAAGAAAATTTACTGGCTTGGTGAGACTTTTGAATCAAATATTACTACAAATGAAAACAGCCAGCTTAAAGTAGGGGGTGAAGATCCTAGCGGCACTGACAAGCTAGGCGTCATTTTAGCTCTTGATGGAACTCAAGGAGGCTCAAATCTTCTTTATTCTGACCACAAGCAAGCGGCGAAAGCAGCGCAAACCGGCTGGTTCTTTTCACAAGACCTCCGCGGCGGGGTAACTGCGAGCTTTGATCCTACAAATAGTTCTCATGTTTCCAAGCTGTTTAAACTACACGCGCTAGATAGCGGCGAACACGCGAACAGAGATTATAAAATTTCTATTCAAGATATCAAGGTCCCAACTGACAACTTTAATGCTTACGGCACCTTTACTGTCTTAGTAAGAAAAGGTACTGATTCTGACAACAAGCCTGTTGTGCTAGAGCGATTTAGCGGTGTCAACCTGGACCCCACTTCGCTTAATTACATAGCTCGTGTTATTGGAGACCGGCATTACTACTACAGCGAAGACAACAAGACTATTACTGATCTGGGTAACTACCCTAATCGCTCAGATTACGTGAGAGTAGAGGTCAGTAATGATGTCAACAATGGGGCCGCAAAAGATGGTTGGCTCCCATTTGGCGTCTATGGCCCAGTGGTGCCTAAGACTTTAGCACTCAGATCCGGCTCAGTCGCTGGTAATGCCAATGTATTTGACTCTAACGCTTCCCTTGCAGACATCGGCTGGGTCGAGGGCTCCGGCGCGCTTCCAAACGACGTTCTACGCGGCGGCGGCGGCGATTATGTCGACAGTGGCCAGCATGGCTCAGGACATCTAGTGTACACCTCTACGGTGCTGACTGCCTCGTTAGAGTTCCCAACTACACGCCTAAGAGTCTCCTCTTCAGAAGGTGGGATGGTCAAGGGCACCAAGGCTTACTTTGGCTACCAATCGACCATTAAGGACACTAAGCGCCATGACTTTACTAATATTGACCTTTGCAGAGGCATGCCTGCAGGTATCGATCCTCATACAAAGGGCACAAGTAACCAGTATTCTTGGGTATTTACCTTAGATGACCTGAAAGAGGATTCTAGTGATACTAACCACTCCAACTGGATTAAAGATTCAAGAGCGAATGGTACTTCTTATACTGCTCTATCAGGCACGACTTATGTCCTTACCGGTTCAAAGGGCGGATATAAGAGATTTACTTCACCAATGTTTGGTGGTTTCGATGGTTGGGATGTGCGAGAGGCAGATCCTCTTCGAAACGGGTTTGTTAAGACAACTCAAGGCGAACTAACCAACTATGCCTACTACAGCCTCAAAAAGGCAATTGACATAACCTCAGATGCTGAGTATGTTGAGTACGACATTGCAGTAATGCCTGGGGTAAAGAACAGCAGCCTCAACACGCAGCTAATTAACTCCTGCGAAGAGCGCGGAGACGCAATTGCGATTGTTGATACAGAGGGCAACTATGTGCCTCCGCATGCAGACAATAGAGACGAAAAAGATCGTCTAGGCGCGGTAGAGGATGTTGTCACCACAGTGAAGGATATGGGCCTTAACTCAAGCTATGGCTGCACCTTCTACCCTTGGGTGCAAATTAGAGATACGATTAGTGACTCTATCTTGTATGTGCCCCCTTCAATTGTTGCTCTAGGTACTTTCTCTAGTTCGCAGCGCAAGTCTGCAGTCTGGTTCGCTCCAGCAGGCTTTACTCGCGGCGGCTTAACTGAGGGCTCAGCCGGCCTGCCTGTTCTAGGAGTAAGGCAAAGACTAACTTCTGACAACAGAGACAGGCTTTACGAAGCAAACGTTAATCCGATTGCATCATTCCCTGCAGAGGGCCTTGTTATCTTTGGGCAGAAGACCTTGCAGGTGACACCGTCTGCGCTTGATAGGATCAACGTACGTCGGCTTATGATTCACGTCAAGAAAGAGATTTCAAGAATGGCTTCAACGCTCCTATTTGAGCAGAACGTACAGGCTACTTGGAACCGCTTCAAAGGAAAGGTTGAGCCATTCCTGAGAGGCATTCAAGCCGGCTTGGGCTTGGTCGACTTTAAGGTTGTGCTTGATGATACAACTACGACGCCGGATTTGATTGATAGAAATATCCTCTATGCAAAGATTTTCTTGAAGCCAGCCCGCGCAATCGAGTTCATCGCACTGGACTTTATTATCACAAAGAGCGGAGCGTCTTTTGATGATTAAAAACATTCATACTTACTATTTATATATGACGACACATGGGAGACTTAATTAAATGTCAACATTTTTTGCAACACCGGAGAGCTTCGAACCAAAAAGAAAATTTCGGTTTTTAGTGTATTTTTCTGGACTTGACGGTTCAAACACTTACATGGTTACGAAGGCAACCAAGCCATCATATGAGTTATCAGGTGTGACTGAGCATAGAATCTTGAATCACACGTTTAAGTTCCCTGGAATAGTTAAGTGGAATGATATTGAGATTAGTTTAATTGATGCGATGGAGCCCAACGTTGGATCTCGTTTTTACAACGTTTTAAGAAATATGGGATATGTCAACCCTGTAACGTCAGATAATCTTGCAGCTGGGATGACCAAACGATCTTCTACTCTTGCTCTTGGCGAAATAAAGATTTTGCAGCTAGACGGTGGAAGCATGGACATTCCTGCAAAGGCTGATTTAACATTCGACGGCAACCCTCCAAGCGGCGTAAAGTGGCATGAAGAGTGGGTGCTTCACAACGCCTTCTTAAAGAGTATTAAGTGGGGCGATATGGACTATTCCTCAGAAGACATTGTTACTGTTGATTTGGGTATAACCTACGACTACGCTGAGTATAACGTCGCGCCGAATGGTGTACCAGTTCAGTAATAGAATTTTAAGAGAGGCTTAGATGAGAAATAATCAGAATCGACTGGGTGAGGCGGGGCCTGATGAAAGCCCCGCCCCGGCAGCACCTAGTTTGAATTTTGCTGTGCCTACGGAGTTTGTTGAGCTACCTTCTAAGGGAAAGTTCTATTCAAGTGATCATCCTTTGCACAACCAAGAAACTGTCGAGATAAAGTACATGACAGCCAAGGAAGAGGATATATTGTCTTCTACGGCACTTTTAAAGAAAGGTCTTGCTATTGATCGCTTGCTAGAGAGTATAATGGTGCCTACTGTGGATCCAAGAACTCTTCTTGTAGGGGATCGTAATGCAATTATGATTGCAGCACGAATTTCTGCCTATGGCAGCGCCTATCATGCGCATACAACATGTGGAAACTGCTTAACCAGGCAAGAGCATGCTTTTGATTTGCAAAAAGTAGGCTATAATCTAGAGTGTTTTGATCAGGATGTATTAGAAAAGAATGGATTGTCATATAATGACGAAAAGAGAGCTTTTGAATATGTCTTGCCAAAAAGCGGCACAACCGTCTTAATCAAGATTCCAACTGGATTTGATGAGGTCAGAGAAGATGACAAAGAAGAAAGCTCTGCTATAACAACAATTCTAACTAGATTAATTGTTGCAGTTGAGGACAATAGCAACAGGGGGTATGTTGCAAACTTTGTTAATTCAATGTTGGCTTGGGACTCCCGTGCGCTGAGGGCGGTCCTTCCACTCACAACCCCTAATGTTAATTTAGAGCAAGATGTAACTTGCCGATTTTGTGCGCACACCGAGACAAAGGAGGTTCCGCTCACTGCGGAATTTTTTTGGCCTAGATAATGATTATATGGAGAATGTCTATGAACAGTTTTTCTCCTTAAAATATTATGGTGGCTGGAGTTTCATCGAAGCTTATAATTTGCCTATTGGTTTGCGCAAGTGGTTTTTGAAAAAGCTGATCGATCAAATCGAAAAAGAAAACGAAGCTCGGGCAAAGGGCTAATACTAACTAAACCCCACAATGTGGGGTTTTTTATTTGTGGTATCATACTATTTATTAGTATCTAGGGAGACCTGTAATAATGGCCGTTGGTGAAGATAAAACAGAAGACGTAATAACTTATGGCGATCTTGCGCGCGCACTCACGAAAGAGGGCGATTTTGATCCTTCACGCATCGCTGAATTCACCGAAAGAATAAATAAGTTAAAGGAAGGCGTCGAACAGCTTAATATGCTTGATCAAGCGCGCGCTTATAATGCTGGCCAACGCCTCAAAGCGCTCGCTGATGAAGAAAAGCTCGAAACGATGATCAACTTACGGAAAGAGCGAAGGGCAGATTTAGAAAAAAAACATGACTTTATATCTAAAGAGCGCCTAAAGGTAATAAATAAAGAAATTAAAGGCCTTGAGGAGATTAAAAGGAATAGAGGTAATATTCTTACTTCTATTAAAAGAAACTTAGCGGCTCAAGATGCAAATCTTAAAAAACTTGAACAAGAAATAAAAGCTAATAATGTAATAGAAACACAGCTAAAGAGAATTCAAAATCTATATGCTGGTAAAATTGGCAACAACAAGAAAGAGCTAGCTGAGATGAAGGGCTTCGGCGAAACGGTCGCAAGAGCCTTTAAAAACCTTACGGAGCTAGAGCCAGGAAAGCTTTTAGAGGAAACGTCTGCAGAGAATCTTTTCATTAAGCAGCTTACTGGTGTCGAAGGCATAACCTATACCGATTATTTATCAGCGCTAGATGCTTTCACAAATAGCATGGACACTGGCTTCCGGGGGGTTGTCAGATCTGGCTTTTCTTTTAGTGACGATTTAAAAAAGGTTTTTGAAGCAGGTGTAGACCCGATAGAAATGGCCTCCGGCCGGCAAAGATTTCTCTCACAAGAGCTTGTCGATGATATGGGCGGCATGTTCACGCGCTTAGGTTTAGACGGCGAGGCAATGAACCGCTCTCTTATGGCGGCAAAGACGCATATATCAACCATGAGAGATGAGTTTATTAAGTCTTCACCAGCTAATGCTGCAGCCGCTGCGCACTTTGTCAATTTAACTGCGGGCCTTAATAAACTAGGTGTTGCGGAAGAGCACACAGCAGCCAATCTTGATCTCTTTATGAAGGGAATGAAGCAGACACCCAAAGAAGCTTCTGAATCTGTTCGTGCCTTAACCAAAGTAGCTCACACTCTAGATATCAGTGTCGCTCAATCTTTTGCTGATTTTAATAGTATTCAGGGAGAGTTAGCGCAGTATGGAGATGACACTGTAAGAGTTTTCGGTGATCTCCAGGCGCAAGCTGTCGCAACAGGCGTTGATGTCAATACTCTAAACAGTGTTGCCTCAAAGCTTGATACATTTAAGGGCGCCGCTCAAGCAGCCCAGGGGTT
>CETC01070375.1_pt1 | contig 11009 bp, 16 predicted proteins | sample 326911 | NCBI WGS metagenome assembly CETC01 (sample SAMEA2622694, study PRJEB7988) | marine metagenome | isolation source: saline water (ENVO:00002010), including
TTTTTTAACTTGCAAGGCGGTATGCTTTATTGGCACAAGAACGTAACAATGCCAACTTATAGTACTGGAGAACTTGCGTATTTGAGTTGGTTAAATAAAATTGACTTTGTAGAAATAACGTGGCACGGAATGTTGCAGTACGATATGAAAAACAAAGAAGATAGAATACACCCAACACAAAAACCAATAATGCTTTATAGATGGCTTTTAAAAAATTATGCTAATAAAGAAGATAAAATTTTAGATACTCATCTAGGCTCAGGTAGCTCAGCAATAGCTGCTTTTTATTATGGCTGTAAAGAGTTTGTAGGTATGGAAATAGATGAGAATTATTTTAAAGCTAGTATAAAAAGAATAAAACAGCAAACAGCTCAAATTAAATTACTATGACTGGAAGAAAAAAAATACCTACTGAAATAAAAAAAGCTAGAGGTACTCTTAGAAAATCTAGAGAGCTAGATAATCCTATGGAGGTAGCTAAAGTATCAGCTGTACCAGCTCCTCCTAAATGGTTATCTGAAATAGGTAAAGAGCAATTTAATTTAGTAGTAAAACAGCTTAATGATTTGAGTATGTTATTTCAGGTAGATTTAAAACTAATAGAATCTTATGCTAATTTAATGGCTTTACATATTGAGTCTGAGCAAGAGCTGAGGAGGGTAGGTAGAATTATGGTTTATAAAGATGATGAGGGTAGGCCTAAACATTCTCAGATAGTGCCTTTACAAACAATCTCTAAACAGTCTCTAGATCAAGCTATAAAAATAGCTGCTCATTTTGGATTGACTCCTAGCAGCAGAACAAAAATATCAGCTCCTTCTAAGCTGGAGATTAAGGATAATGAGTTTAATTTTTTTAATGATTAAGTATGGCTACTAAAAAAAATGTATGGAGATATACTCCAAATAAAAGAAAAAAAAGAAAAGGAATACATGCTAAGACTAAGCAGAGTAGGAATAAAAATTCTGATGGATATAAAAAAACTTATAAAGGACAGGGCAAATGAAAAGAGTAGTTTCAATTTCAGGAGGAAAATCATCAGCTTATATACTAGCTAATTATCCTAGTGATTATGCTGTATTTAGTTTAGTTAGAACTAATGATAAAAGCTGCTTATATCCTGATTCAGGTATAAGAAAAATAGTATCTGATAAAATAGGTAAAGAGTTTATAGGAACTTTAGAGCAAGATATAATTATAAAAATAGTCTTAGAATTAGAACAATTTACTGGAAAAAAAATAGATTGGATTACTGGAGATACTTTTGAGGATATTATAAAAAGCAAAAAAGGTTTTTTACCTAATGTAATAACTAGATATTGTACTACAAATTTAAAAATGCTCCCTATTATGAACTGGTGGAAAAAAAATATAAATGAAATAGTAGAGATGTATATAGGATTTAGAGCTAATGAATTACATAGAGCTAATAGATTGATAAAAAAATGTGATAAAGATGGTATAGAATATGATAAATTTGTAGTAGGTAAAAATAAAATTAATAAAATATGGAAAAAAATCGGATGGAGATTACCTAAATTCCCTTTAATAGAAGATGGAATTTTAGCTGATACTATTCATAAGTACTGGAATAATAATAAATCTGTACCTTTTATAAAAGGATATTATAATAATTGTGTTGGATGTTTTCATAGAAATCCAGTTTTTTTAAATAAAATGAGCTTAGAACATCCTAAAAAAATGGAGTGGTTTAAAAATCAGGAGGATAATAATAAAGGAACTTTTAAAAAAGATATTAAATATAATGATGTTATAAAATGGAAACCTCAGATAGAGTTATCTTTTGATGATTTTTCTGAGTGTGATTCAGGTTATTGTGGATTATGAAATATAAATATAATGAACATAAAGCTAATAAGGCTGTAGCCTTTATAGAGAAATTTTGTACTCATACTAAAGGGGAGCTAGGAGGTAAGCCCTTTATATTAGAGGAATTTCAAAAGGAGCAAATAATAAAGCCTATTTTTGGCTGGGTAGATAAAGATGGATTTAGAAAATATAGGTCTGTTTATATTGAGATACCTAGAAAAAATGGTAAATCTAATCTATGTGCTGCTATAGTTTTATATCAATTATTCTGCTCTAATGAATCAGGCCAGGAAATTATATCAGCTGCTGCTGATAGAAATCAAGCTAGTATAGTATTTCAAATAGCTAGGAATATGATACTGAATAATAAGGAGCTTAATTCTAGATGCAAGATTTACAGAAATAGTATAACTATTGAAAGTACAGGCTCGTTTTATAAAGCTATATCAGCTGAATCTAATACAGCTCATGGATTAAATATCAGTACTCTAATTTTTGATGAATTACATACTCAAAGAAATTCAGAACTAGTAGATACTTTAACTACAGCTACTGGAGCTAGGCGAGAGCCTTTACAGATATTTATTACTACTGCTGGTTATGATAAAAATAGTATATGCTATAAAATGTCAGAATATGCTACTAAAGTAAGAGATGGGATAATAGATGATGATACTTTTTTACCAGTATTATTTAGAGCTGAAACTGAGGATGACTGGAAGTCTGAGGAGATATGGAAAAAAGCTAATCCTGGACTGGGAGTAATTATTAAAGAATCTTATTTTAAGCAACAATTTAAAAAAGCTGAGATTACTCCTAGCTTTACTAATACCTTTAAGAGACTTCATCTTAATATCTGGACTGGCTCAGAGAGTCTATGGATATCTGACCATGATTATATGATGTGCAATATAGCTCCTATAGAGCCTAAAAAATTAGCTAAGAGAGATTGTTTTGCTGGCTTAGATTTAGCTAGTACTAGAGATATATCAGCTTTAGTATTAATTTTTCCTGATGAGGATGGTAATTTTGATGTATTACCTTACTTCTTTTTACCTGAATCTAAGGTAAAAGCTGAGGGCCTAGGAGATGGAGTAGATTATCAGACCTGGGTAGATGAGGGATATATAATAGAGACTCCAGGTAATGTACAAGATTATAATTATATAGAGCAAAAATTTAAAGATTTAGCAGAAGAATTTAATATAATATCATGTGCTTTTGATAGATGGGGGGCTAGTCAGTTGGTGGTAAATCTTATTAATGATGGAGCTAAGATGAATCCTATAGGTATGGGATTTGTATCTTTATCAGCTCCTACAAAAATGCTAGAAAAATTAATACTATCTAAACAGATTAATCATGGAGGTAATCCAGTACTGAGATGGATGGTAAATAATGTACATATATCAGAAGATCCAGCTGGTAATATAAAACCTAATAAAGCTAAAAGTACTGAAAAAATAGATGGAGTAATAGCTCTAGTATGTGCTTTAGCTGAATATCTTAATGGTTTAGAGGGTGATAATCAATCAATTTATGAAGGTAGAGGGCTGATATTTATATAGATTTTGCCTATAAAATACCTAAAAAGCAAAAAATTTTAAAAAACTTTTAAAAAAATTAACAGAGGTAGAGTAAAAAAAAACAATCTTTTTTTACCTCTAAGGTTGTTTATAAGCCAAAAATGACTATATTTGTTATAACAAACAAACAGAAATACTAATTTAAAAAATACAATTATGAATCAAGTAGCAAAAATCGGAAACTATTTTCAAGTAATAACTAATAATGGAGATGTAATTAGTAAAAGATATAGAACAGAAAAAGGAGCTGTTAATCAATTAAATAAAATTAATAATATGGAGGGGAGATAATCTCCTCCTTTTTTAAAACAGAAATAATATGAAAACAATAGAAAAAAAAATGGAGAAATGTTATAAAGAAATAGAGTATTTATATCAAGAAAATAAAAAATTAAAAGAACTTTTAAAAGATTATAAATCAGCGATTAAACACAAAAATGATATTATTGATTGTGCGATTGAGGAATTAAAAGTATTAAGAAAAAAAAAATAAATAAAATCAATAACTAATAAACAGAAATAAGATGAAAGTATATATAGTAAAATATGAAACTTTAGAAAATGGCTACTCAATAGAAGGATTTACTAATAAAAAAAATGCTGTAAGTAAAGTAAGTAAATTAAAAAGAGATGATAGAAAAAAGCATAGAGATAAAAGGAGAATAGATTATGTAGGATTAACTAAAGAGCCTAAAATAATTACTAAAGATTTTGATATAAGTAGAGAAGGAATTATAAATGCTATAAATTATATATAATATGAAAATACAAATTAATCCTGAATACCTAGCCCATAGATTAGCTATGCATAAGGTAGAAAAAAAATATAAAGATTTAAATATAGAGCCTTATGTACATACTTCTGATGAGTATGTAGGATGTACTTTTACTGAAGTGGCTGAAAAAGATTTTAAAAAACATAAAGAAAATTATTTAAAATTAATCCTTAATAAATAAAACTATGATACAATATAAATTAAAAAAGCTGATTAATGGATATAGAGTGTCTCCATTATTAAAAAATAGAACTCTTATAGGAATCCCTTATAAATATGAAAATAAAGATATTAAAGTACAGCATAAGGATAAAAAAATGCTAATTACTAAAAATACTCCTTTATTACATAAAGAGCAATTTAAAGATAAATATGGTAGAAATACTTTTTATACTTTGTATTACTATGAATGGAATCCTAATAAGGTACAGATGGAGCTTTTTAGATAGTGCAAAAAACATACCAAAATTATTTGAAAAGGGGGGTATATTATCCTCCTTTTTTTTTGTTATATTTGTAGGTGTTAATGTAATTACATACCTTAAATATCTATTTTGGGATTACTAGATTTTTTTTACAAGTCAAAAGAAGAAAAAAGAAATGCAAATAACTTCACTCTAGGAGCTATAGGTGGTAGCTCTAGTGGTGTCAGGGTTAGTGAAGATAATTCTATAGGATTACCAGCTGTATGGGCTGCTGTAAGATTGTTATCAGAAACTATAAGTAGTTTGCCCTTAAATGTCTATCGTAAAGATAAAGATGGCTCTAAATATGTAGATGAAAAAATACCTCTTAATCAGCTGTTATCTACATCTCCTAACTCTAAATATACTTCTTTTACCTGGAGAAATACTTTAATGAATAGCTTACTGTTATGGGGTAATGCTTACTGTTTGATTACTAGGAATGGTGGTAGTAGACCTATAGCTTTAGAAATACTCCAGCCTGATAAGGTAGAGGTAGCTTTAGGAGATGATAATGAAGTTTATTATAAAGTAAAAGATTTAGGAACTTTTAGCTCTATGGAGATTTTACATATAGTAGGATTATCTTTTAATGGATTAATAGGTAAATCACCTATCCAGGCTTGTAAAGATGCTGTAGGTTTTGGATTAGCTACTCAGCAATATGGATCTAATTTTTTTCAGGGAGCTAATTTATCAGGAGTATTAGAGCATCCTGGAATACTTACAGATGATGCTGCTAATAGACTTAGACAATCATGGGCTAATAGATACTCAGGATTAAGTAATTCACATCAGACTGCTGTACTAGAAAATGGTACTAAATTTAAGCCTATAGCTATGCCTTTAGCTGATTCAGCTTTTATAGAGAGTAGAAATTTCTCAGTAGCTGAGATAGCTAGGATATTTAGAGTACCTCCTCATCTTATTGGAGATTTATCTAGGAGTACTTATTCTAATATAGAGCAGCAATCTCTAGAATTTGCTAAATACTCTTTAACTCCTTATCTAATAAACTGGGAGCAAGAGCTAAACAGAAAGCTATTAAGTACTAAAGAGCAATCTACTCATTTTTGTAAGTTTAGAACTACTGAACTACTTAGAGGAGATGTAAATAGTAGAGCTGATTATTATACTAAATTATTTAATGTAGGAGCTTTATCTCCTAATGATATAAGAAGTATGGAAGATATGAATAAGGTAGAAAAGGGAGATGATTATTATGTACCTTTAAATTTAGGAGAAGTGGGAAATACTAATAAAGATAATGAAAATCAAAATGGATAAAAAAATAAATAATATAGAAGGTTTAGAGAGAAGAAACTTTTTAAATAGTGAAATAAGAGTAGAAAATGCTGAAAGTAGAGAAGTAGTAGGATATGCTAGTGTCTTTACAGATTCTGAAGGTAATCCAGCTTTATCAGAAAATTTAGGAGGATTTAGAGAAAAAATAGACCCTGATGCTTTTAATGATGTATTAGATAATGATGTAAGGGCTTTATTTAATCATGACCCTAATTTAATACTGGGTAGAACTACTGCTGGTACTTTATCTTTATCAATAGATGAAAGGGGTTTAAAATACTCTTTTACAGCTCCTGATACTACTACTGGTAGAGATTTAATGGTAAGTTTAGAGAGGGGTGATGTAAGCCAGTCTAGTTTTGGTTTTATAGTAGAGGAGGATGACTGGGATGAAGATGAGGATGGAATGACTATTAGAACTATTAAAAAAGTAGGTAGATTACTAGATGTATCTCCAGTAACATATCCAGCTTATCCTGATGCTGAAGTAGGCAAAAGAAGTTTTTTAAATTATAGAGCTGAAAAGGAAAAACAAGAAAACAAGAAAGAATACGAATACCAAATAAAGAGAGAATTGTTAGATAAAAAAATCAAATTATTAAAACTTAAAAAATTGTAAAAATGAACTCAATTACTTTAAAAGAAAATAGAGCTGAATTAGTGGAAACTATGGAAGGCATATTGGATTTAGCAAAGTCTGAAGATAGAGATTTATCTGAAGATGAGAGTAAGACTTGGGAGGGATTTGATACAGAAATTAAGGCTTTAGATAAAAAAATAGAAATAGCTGAAAGACAAGAGCAGCTAAATAAGTCTATAGCTGTTAATATGTCTGTACAAACTGACCAAGATGCTGCTCAAAAAGAGATGAAATCATGGAGCTTATTTAAAGCTGTTAGAGATATTCAATCAGGAGGTTTAAAAGGTGTAGAAAAAGAAATGCATCAAGAAGCAGAGAAGGAGAATAGAGGAGCTATGAATGGTATAGGATTACCTACATGGATGACTAATAAAGCTGAGACTAGAGCTGTTGTAGATCAAGCTAATAGTGCTATAGCTCCAGTATCAGTAAATGCTTTTGCTGATGCTTTAGTAGAAGGAGCTTTATATAATAAAGTTGGAATTACTAATCTAGGTACTTTAGCTGCTGATACAGTTGTACCTATTACTGGAGCTAATGCTGTAGAATGGGCTGCTGAAAATGCTACAGCTGATGATACTTCTACTGCTTTTAGCAAAATTACTTTAACTCCTAAGAGAATAGCTGCTCAGGCTAATTTAAGTAATGTAATTATTATGCAAAATGGTACTGGAGCTGAATCAGCTATAATGAGAGATATGGGTAGACAAATAGCTAATAAGATTGATACTAATATGTTTGCATCATCTGATGCTGTTGCTGGGCCTGGATGTATAGTAGGTACAGCTAATACTCTTACTATTTCTCAGGCTACATGGTCTGCTGGTACTTCTGTAGGAGAAGATATGTTAGCTGCTATTCAAAAATTAGCTAATGACCATGGCTTAGATGGAAATCTAGGATTTGTTAATAGTTTTGAAGGATATTCTGAAATTAAGAAAAATTCTATGGTAGGGTCTGTATCAGCTTTATATCAAGATGATAGATTAGCTGGATATCCTGGATGGTTTAGTGGAGCATGTGGCTCATCTGCTGGTGTCAGTTTTGATGGAATGTTTGGAGATTTTTCTAGAGTATATTTTGCTACTTTTGGGCCTACTGCAATTTTAGTAGACCCTTATTCATCAGCTGCTGATAATGCTGTAAAATTAGTCGTAAATCAACACTATGACTGGGCTGTAGCAGATGGAAAATCATTTGTTAAATTTACTAGCTTATTAGCTTAGTTTATTTAGTTATTAATTTTGAAAAGGGAGGGGGGAGTACCTCCTCCTTTTTTATTTTATAAAGGTTTAAAATGGTTAAATTACAATTAAATCAGAGTGCTGATTCTACAGACTTAATATCTTTAGCTACAGCTAAAAGCTTTTTAAGAGTAACTCATTCTGCTGAAGATACTCTAATTACTACTATGATAGGAGCAGCTATAGAAGTAGCTCAAAATTATACAAATAGTAGATTTTTAGAATCTCAGTATACTATGTTGATGGAGACCTGGGATGATGTTTATGTATCTAATCATTATACTACTAGCTTATCTAATGGAGCTTATTTAACTACTGGAGGATATGTAGGTAAAGATGGATTAAATCAAATAGTATTACCTTATGCTCCTTTAGATAGTGTTACTCATGTAAAGTACTATGATTCTAGTAATACTCAGCAAACATGGACTGAAAATACTGATTATACAGTACATACTTTTATAAATCAAAAGGGTTTTATAGAAGTAATGAATAATGTTACTTATCCTAATGTATATGAGAGGGCTGATGCTATAGAGATTAAGTTTAAAGCTGGTTATGGTACTCAGGCTGATGATGTACCTGAGCCTATAAAAACAGCTATACTACTTATACTGGGCTTTATGTATGAAAAAAGAGAAGATACTGTAAGTAGATTACCTAAGGCATCAGAATACCTATTAGACCCATATAGATTTAAAACTTATTAAATGGCTACAGAAATTTTAAAAGCTGGAGAATTAGATACTCCTATAGATGTTTATTATAATACTAATACTCAAAATGATTATGGAGAAATTACTAAAAGTAAGACTCTATATAAATCAGTATGGGCTAAATTAGTTTTAACTGGTACTAAAGGTAATGAAAAGGTAGAGGATGATACTATAAGAGCTGAAAGTAAAATAAATTTTTTAGTGAGATATGATGCAGATTTACATCTTAATAGTACTAGTATATCTCCTGAGGATTATTTTGAAATACTTTATGAAAGTAAATACTGGAATGTAATAAGTATGGAGTATTTAGGTAGAGGTAAAGGAATAATAATAAGATGTAATCTTACTGATAATAATTTATAATGATAGGTAAACAAGACTGGAGTGCTATTGAAATAGATAGAAATAGTTTTAATGATCTAATAAGGGGTCTAGATAAGATAAAAGATACATTTTCATCTAGAAAAGCTAATACAGAAATAAATAAAATAGTCTTTAATGCTGCTAAGCCTATGACTGCTATAGCTAAAAATTTAGCTCCAGTAGGAGATACTAAAATACTTAAAAAATCAGTAGGTAGGTGGCGAACTAAGACTGGAGTAAGGGTAGGAGCTAGATATAGAAAAAAAGATAGAAATAAAGGATGGTATGTAGCTTTTGCATCTTATGTACATAAAGTACCTGGAGGGGGTACTACTCAAAAGGCTACTCCTTTTTTAGCTGATGCTTTTGAAAGTACTAAAAGTATTACAGCTAAATTAATTTCAGAAGGTGTAAAAAAATTAATAGATAAAATGTGGTAAATCTAAAATGGTAGGTAGAGCTTTAAAATGGTTATTGCTAGGAGATGGTACTGAAGGATTAAATCCTCAGTATGATATACAAAATATATTAAATGATAGATTATATCCTAATGTAAAACCTCAAAATACATCCTATCCATGTGTGGTTTATACTATAGAAAAAACATCTCCTGATAAAATAAAAGAATTAAGAGCTGTAAATAATAGAGTGTCTATAGATTTACATATTTTATCTAAAGAGTATTCAGAATTATCAGTTTTAACTACTTTAATATCTAGTCAGTTACATAGATATGAAAATTCTTATAATAGTGCTAGTACTGTATCTGTAGGATATGGTACTCCAGATACTAATTCACCTTATTCTTTTGGAGCTTTTGCTCCAGCTAGTACTGGTAAGATACAATATGTAGGAGGTTTACAGATACAATTAATAGAACTTATTTCTATAATAGAATCTTATGATGATAAATTAGAAATATATAAAAATACTCTTACATTTGATTTATTATATATTGATGACTTAGGAAACTGGGGAGCAGATGTAAATATAAAATTAACAGATTTAAATTTAATGTCTAGTAGTATAGCTCCTTATCCTACAGCAGACCCTAGATTTAAACAGCCTATAGATATAGATGATGGTATAAATTATATATTTTCTCCATCTTTATTACAGCCTAGCCCAAATATAGATAATACTACTTTAGATAATGTATACGAACATTTTAAAGACCCTAGCATGTCTGCTAATACTAATAGGCCTACATTAAAAAAAGATGTATTTAATCCTCCTAAATATAATGGTAATAATTTTATACAATTTGATACAGATAAATATCTAGAGAGCAATTTTAGCACAAATAGGATATTTAGAAAATATAAAGAGCTTACATTTTTTACTGTTTTAAAAATACCTAATTCTTTAGCATCAGATAAACAAATAGGTGTTTTATATAAAAAAAGTAGTACTAGTCAAGTAACATCTCTTATCTATTTTGCTACTCAGGTATTATATGGTGGAAGTCTAATAAAATTAATAGGAGGAGGTATGGCTTTACAAAATAATGCTGGAGCTGATGAGGGTAGAGGTTTTAATTTTTTTAATTTAACATCTGTACCAGCTTTAGGTATTAATCCTGATTTAAGCTTTGAAGATCCTTTTTATTTTGCTGTAAGTTTTAAAAGAAAAGAGGGAGATAATACATATCTAGAGGGTCAATGGGAGATGATAAACTCAGCAAACTTTACTTTGTATGGAGATACTAATAGTTATAATGACTGGGATGATAATTCACCTACATATTTTAAAGAGTCTTTTTTTAATTTTAGTACTTTACATTCTGATGTAACTAGCTTAGATACTAATGGAGCTGGTACTATTAATTTAAATGAGCCTTTTGATATGTATGATTTTGTAATGTGGCCTGAGTATATGATTTTTGGTAGCAATAAATATATACAAATTAAGAGACAAATAATAGAAAAGCATAGCATGTATAATAGAACTAGTAACTAATGATAGGTAAAGCTATATATAAAATACTTAAAGAAAAAATATCTGATTTATCTACTGGAGGTATTTATCCTAATGTAGTACCTCAGAATGTAGATTATCCAGTAGTAGTATATCATAATTATA
>CETC01069214.1_pt1 | contig 11000 bp, 29 predicted proteins | sample 326911 | NCBI WGS metagenome assembly CETC01 (sample SAMEA2622694, study PRJEB7988) | marine metagenome | isolation source: saline water (ENVO:00002010), including
AATATGTATAGTGAAGATGCAGAGAATCTAGTCTACAGGACTGGTATGTCTGAGAGTAACTATAAACACCTAGAACAAGTTAAAGGTCCAGCACTAGGTTTCTTTCAGGTAGAACCAGATACCATTAATGACACTATCAATAACTACCTTAAGTACAGACCAGAAAAATTAGAGCATCTTGTGAAGCGTGGCTTAGATTTATCGGACCCAGAAAACAGCGTGCTTTGTAGTATATACCTACAGGTAGCTTTTTGCAGATATAAATACTGGAGAAGCCCAAAGCCTATACCAAGTGGTGTAGTGGCACAAGCTAAATACTGGAAAGAAATATACAATGGTCCAGGTAAAGGCACCATAGAACATTTTGTAGAGAATAATGACTGATTTTAAATGTAGTCAATGTGGCGTTTGCTGTAAACAGGCAGGTAAAATAGGGCTACCAACTAAAGAAGATGGAAGCTGTAAATTTTTATCTGATGACAATCAGTGTACCATATACGACACTAGACCAGATATATGTAATATTAAAACAATGTATAACAAAAGAAAGGCTAATGGCATGAATATAAGCTACAAAGAGTATTTAAAGATGTCTAGCCAGGCGTGTAACGATATGATGGATGCATACAACATTGATAAAAAATACAGACTTAGCCCAGAGGACTACTAGTGGACTTTGTTAATTTAATTGAGACCTTTGGTTTGCCAGTAGCTGGCGTCATTGGGCTTGCAATATACGTCTCACGTCAGAATAAATGGATACAGGAGACTCTCATGCAAGAGCTAGAAGAGAGTCAAAATCGTACAGAAGGGATTCTTATCAAGCTTATAGACCAGCAGAAGCGTCTACAAACAGATGAGTTCCCAGACTTACATAAGGAGCTTGCACGATTAGAGGGTAGCTACCATTCAATCGTAAGAATAATAAGCAGTTTAAAACAAAAAAATTCATAGGAGGATAAATGAAAGAAGCAGTAATAGCAGTAGTAGAAAAACCAGTAGTAGGAGCGTGTTGCTCATTTAGTGGAGCACTAATTAATCACATGGAGATGTTAAGTCCATACTTAAACTTCGCATCGGTTTGCGTTGGTTTACTTGTGGGTCTAATGACACTCAAAAAAATCTGGAAAGGATAAAATAAAATGATAGCTGGACTAATAGTTAATTACCTTAAAGAAAACAAAGAAGAAATAATAGATGAAATCAACAAGAAGGTTAACATACCTCTTATATCAGAAGCAAAAGAAGAGGATATATTAAATTCATTGTTTGATGGACTAATGGAAATACTTGAAGGAATATTAGCTAAGAAAAAATAGTTTGGAATAAATCATCAGCTGTCGTAAATTCCTATTATAACAATTAACTTAGGAGTAGCGACTATGAGTAAGATAGATTTATCTAAACTAACGCAACCAACACCAGAAGATAGGATTAAACACAGAACCCAAGCAGGGGTAAAGCTGTCGTACGTTGATGCACGATACTGCATGGATGTACTTGATGATGTGGTGGGTCCTGAAAACTGGAGTGATGATTATAAAGAAGTAAAGGGTTTGTTGATGTGTGGTGTATCCATCAATGTTAATGGAGTTAAAGTAACAAAGTGGGACACTGGAACTGAAGCAAACTTTGAAGGAGAAAAGTCTATAGTTAGCGACTCATTTAAACGAGCATGTGTTAAATGGGGTATAGCAAGGGATTTATACGATACTAAAAAGGCTGGGGGGAACGCTACTCCGAAACCACAAGGGGTTCCTAATGCCCCAGGTCCCCAGCCAGTCTCTCCAACAGCCAAACAAACAGAATACATACTAGACTTTGGTAAACATAGTGGCAAGTTTATCTCAGATGTTCCTCTTGATTATCTTAAATGGTTTTTAAATCAGAAGGATAATAAGAAGGATGAGAAAAAGTATAATGTATTTCTAAGTGAATACCACAAAAGAAAAACAAATGATTAAGCACGTTGAGGGAACTCGATATGGTAGGTTCTATGACATTGGGGATGGTATATACGTCCCCAGTGTTACTACAGTTACTAGGTATGGATGCCCTACACCTAACTACCTTCTAAAGTACATTGTGAACAACTCAAAGGGTGACTATGATAAGTACCTAGAGACTAACTCTGAAGCACTTAGAGTAGGAACTGCTGTACATGATAACTGTGAGAAGCTTTTGTTAGGTGAGGACTTACTTATTGAGAACGACCCAGAGGTACAGAAGGGTGTTATAAGCTTTTGTAAGTGGTATCAAGAGTATTTACCTAAAGTTATATCAGTAGAAGAGGTACTATACGCTAAGAACCATAGACAAGGTAAGCTTATATGTCCATTTGCTGGTAGATGTGATTTAGTAGTTGAGATGAACGATGAGACATGGATGATAGACCTAAAGACATCTAAGAGCTTAGAGGACTATACTTACGTTATTCAGCTTAGTATGTATAAGATGTTATGGGATATAAGACATCCAGAGAGACCAATAGATAGACTGGCTTTAGTACATTGTAAAAAGAACTTTATGGGTGCACAGCCTACAGCAAAAACAAAGCTTTTCAAAGAGGTAGAGTTTGATGAGAAGTCTGTGAAGGCAGCTGTTAGATTTTTTTACAAGTACCAGGAAGCCTTTGACAATAAAGGAAACTTAAAAACACAACCAAAATTACAGACTAAATTTAAACTATAGGAGTAGCGATGAACGATTATATAGTAATACCAGGCAGTATTTTAAGGGATGATAAACTTACCTATATGCAGAAGCTTATACTGGCTAAAATCACTAATTTAGATAACGATAAGGGGTGTTTTGCAACAAACAAATACTTTGCAAGACTATTATCCACATCTATAAATAGTGTATCAAAGACAATAAACCAGTTAAAAAGTATGGGATTGATTGAAGTAGAAATAACAAACAATACAGACAGAAGTATAACCCTCGCCAAAAAGTGTAGGGGGGATGTCGTAAAAGTTGAGGGGGGGTCGCCTAAAAGTGTAGGGTCTTCCGATACTATTAATATAGATAATAATATAGATAATAATAAAATATATAAAAGTTTTATTGATTGGTGGAAATTATATGACAAAAAAGTTGGTAAGGATAAGGCTCTTAAGTTCTGGACTAAGAAACTTAACCAGTCTCTAGTAGATGATATTATGAACCACACCAAGCGTTATGTAAAAGCTACTGATAAGCAGTACAGAAAGAATCCATATACTTACCTGTTTAATAGTTCATGGGAAGATGAGATAATGAATGAGGTAGAGGAACAGCAAAGCAATCCATATGTAGATGCCCAGAAACTAAAAGCCTACAATTTAAGAATGGGAACCAACTACCAGACAGTAGAAGAACTAAGGATGGCTAATGATTAAACTAGGTGATGCTATGCGACCACTTACAAGTAAGTTTGATATTGATTTAAGCTTAGGAGAGAAGTATGAAGACTCTCTTGCTCAGATATTAACCATATCCAAGATAGAAGTAAAAGCAGAAATAGATAAGTGGAGAGATACAGGTAACATAGCTATAGAGATTAGATGTAATGGAAAGCTATCTGGATTATCTGTAACTAAAGCAGACCACTGGTGTCATGTTTTATCTTACAAGAATGAAATTAAAATGATATTAATATTCCCTATAGATGAACTTAAAAGAATAGTTAGGGAGCTAGTAGACAAAAAAGAAGCTAAGGTAGTTATGGGTGGTGATAATAATAAATCACAGCTCGTACTGGTACCCTTAGATAAACTGAAAGGAGTAGTATAGTGAAGATTTATCAAATAGTATATGGTTTTAGAGGTCATCATTATAATGAATATTACATGACCCTAAAGGAAGCAGAAAAAGCTAAAGAAGAAATAGAGAGTAAGTACATTGATTTAATTGGATGGGTTGGGTTAATTGTTATAGAAGATATCCCTAAAACGAAAAAAGGTATAGTATTCCTCTTAAATACTAACACGATGAGAAGAATAGATTTTATTAATCATTTAGAAGAATATGCTGAATTAACTAAAGAGAAAGGAGTAGCATGAGATATAAAGATGAATTAGAGCTAATAATAATGATAGCAATACTGGTAGTAGGAACTATTGCACTTGTAATGCTAGTGAGGTCAGCATGGATATAATGAAAAAAATTGAAGAGATATATCCAGAGTGTACAGATGCCTTAATGAATAACTTTGATAGAGCATACGACCTTTGGGCAAGAAAACAGTCAGACTACGGTGACTCTAATATCCGACTTGGGCTTGACCTAAACTCCTCCTCATCCGAGCGTTCGCAAAACAATAGGTTAGCCCAGTTGGGTGTAGTGATAAGAATGAATGATAAAATTAGCAGATTAATAAACCTATATAAGAAAAACATGGAAGATACATCTGCTGTAACAGAATCGATAGAAGACACAGCTCTTGATATAATGAACTACGCTAATATGCTGATGGTGTTACGTCAAGGGAAGTGGGGTAAATAATGAATAATATAGAAAATATGTTTGCAGAGAGATTTACACCACAAGAAGATGAAAATTATGTAGAAAATTTTTTACAAAAAGCACAAACAAATATAGATAAGAGGTTATTAGAGGATGATGAAGATTATCAAGATACTCGTATTATTATGTATGGACTCTTAGATTTGCATACACCAAATGAAATACTTGATATATTGAATTTACTTATTAAAAGATACACAATTATGAATAGAGAAAGTTTAAATTACTCATCAAATTTTTATATTGTAGCTATTATAGAATATGTACAAGATAGAAAGGTTAATTTCAATATAAACACAACATCATATACTCAATCTGAATCTGAAGAATGGTTTGATAAGTCTAAGCGACCATATTTTGCTTTTGACGCTAATCATAAATTAGTACAGATAATTGATAATTTTGATAGAAAATCAAGCAACCTAAATAAAGGAGAATAAAATGACAATTAAAGACTTTAGAAAAATCGATAATGGTGGTAGCCTTAAGGGTTATATGACAATAGTTACAAGTGAAGGTTTTGAAATGAAAAACTTTAAACTTGTTGAAGGAAGAAATGGTTTATTTGTTGGTGCACCTAGTCAAAAAGGAACTGACAAAGAAGGAAATGAGAAGTGGTATGATATGGTATGGATTCCTAAGGAACTAAATGAACAGCTTATAGACCTCGTTGCTAATGAGGTAGATATGAACCAAGAGTCAAACCCTGTACCATTTTAATGTGGACAGGGACAACCACGAGAGGTAAAGTTGTGTATGTACAGAGAGAAGAACTAGAAAAGGCACACTCTAAAATAATGGAGCAAAATAAACAGCTCTTGAAAAAGATAGGTGAAATGTCTATATTATGGGAGCAAACATTAAACATACTTCTGTCATATAATCCGAAACTAGCAGAACAAACCAAAGAAGAGTTGGAGAAGATTAATGAACAGACAAGCGATATCAACGATAAATCCAGAAGCGATATTTCTGGATGATGCTTTTGACCAAGCAATCCTAGGCGTAGCTAATGACGCTGATGGAGACCTTGTTGCAGTATATAGTCAAAAAGAATGTATTAGCATTTTAAACGTAGATGGCATACAAGACGAGGACTTTGATTTTTTATGGGCTACGTTTATAGAAACATCCAGGGGTAAGGGAGCTCCAATAATATTCACAGAGCTATGGGATTTCTGTGAACACTAAAACATGGAAGCTTATACAATACTGGAAAAATAAATATAACTCAACACCTAATGGCTGGGCAGTAGCATATATAGTAGGTGAAGAGTATTTAACAGAAGCAAGTAAGCAATCACTACAAAAAAGAAATGTCAAGAGTAACAAGAAGACTAAAGAACCAGCCTTTGACTTGCAAGATGTGTAAAACCTACACACTTGGTAAGCCAGTTTACGAGTATGTGTTTTGGGGTGACCCAGAGCCAATAAAAATATGCCAGAAATGTGCAAAGAGAGAGCATGGAAATAGAAATAAAAAACCACTGCCAGAATTATAGGGAAGCATAGATGCTTTCAAGTCGAGAAGGAGAATTGAGGAAGGGCAAATTGTTAACAGGAGCTTGTTATAATTTGGTGCAAACCTTCCTCTTGACTCCATGATAACAATGTTATCCATATACGTCCCACTGATTTTTACGCTACACGCATCACATGAACTATATAATTTTAATAACCCCAGAATTGACCCCAAAGGTACATACGTCCTACTACAATGGGAGCCAGATGATTTTTACGCAGATGTAAATAGTATTCATAGACCATACTTAAAGGCTAAAGCAGATAACTACTTCAAAAGAAAAGCAAGGATAAAATATTGGCAAAGAAAACAGCTAGGCAGAGAGTAGTAAAAAGACTGGATGATGTTACATCCAAATATATTAGAGAGCGTGATGCAAAGTGCGTCCAATGCCAGACCACTGAAAACCTCACTAATGGGCACGTCTTCTCTAGAAGGTCGTACTCAACGAGGTGGGACATATCTAAGGATGGTAATTGTCATACTCAGTGCTGGGGTTGTAACTTTAAGCATTCTAAAGATAACTACGATTATTTTAAATGGTATGTAGATACATTCTCTAAGGATAAGTTTGAGAACCTACGCTTTAGATACAAAGAGACTAAGAAGTATACTACAATAGAATTAGAGGAGTTGTATGAGGAACTAACCTTAGCATATAAGGAGTTACTAAGTGAAAACCAGACTAACCAATAAAGATAGGATAATTGATTCATTAGACGCTACCCTAAGAGACCTAGAGATAAGGGCTTGTTGGGTCGGTTTAAAGGCTACAGAGATGAACTACACGCAGAAGCTAGAGTACGTTATGTCATTCTGGAGCGTAAGCAAAGAAACTGCTGAGAAGGCATTGTATAGTGACAAAACTATCAGCCAGTGATAAGGGATATGTAGGAGAGCTATTCTGTGTCTTTTATTTGAACTTGCACAACTACTCAGCAATGATAGTTCCAAATCGTAGACCCTACGATGTAGCGATGGAACACGATGGAAAGCTTATTAAGGTGCAAGTAAAGACCAGTACCTATAAGAACCATGAGAACAAAGGATATGATGCTGGGTACTGTTATAGCATTAACAGACGTAGTAGGATTACCAAGAACAATAAAGTCTTCCACTACTATGAGAACTACAATGATTTTGATTGTGATATATTTGCGTTTGTTCAGCCCAGACTTTATAAGATTGCGTTCTTCCATGTTAAGCAGATTGATGTAAAGTACAGGAAGATATTAAGACCAGAACACTTTGAGGATTATCCTATTGAGAAGGCTTTGGAGTATATGTAAAAAAGGGAGCCGAAGCCCCCTTTTCTATTGCTGATTTGTGAACCTAGTTATTCTCGTTCATCTATACACTTAACACATAAAGGTAAATCAAAACCATCATCCTCAGTTTCAAGTATAGTATACCACTCAACATCATCCTTAAGCTCCTCACAATCAAAGCATCTTTCAAAAGCAGGTAGTATAGTTAAAGCCATTACTTACCCCCTTCCACTATGATAACATTTACCTTATAGGTATCAAAATCATTATGTCTTAAGCCTTTCTCGTATCCTTGACTGAATGGAATTATCTCTTCAAATTTAAGGTGATTTAGGTCAAAAGTAAAATCTTCAACGTATCCACCACCAGCTTGTAGTTTTAGTACTTGTATTGCGTATTTCATTATGCTACTCCTTTGCTTTTTTTGTATCTTTCATCAAATACATTTTTTAAGTAATTATGTATTATAAAGTTAATGTGCTTACCTACACTACGATGGTTCTTTTTAGCATCTTTATCAAGAGCTTTTTTAATTTCTAAGTCCATCATTACATTTACATTTTTTTTCATAGTATGCTCCATTTTATAAGTTTAATTAAGTAGTACCAGATGACTAGACTTGAAACAATCAAGCCTAGCCATACCCAACCTCTGGGGCTAATCATTTTCACCCCTTGTTAGTTTGATAAATTCAATGTGGCACTGCCTTAATGTGTAGTCTCTATAGTGCTCAGCTTTGAACCTATCTCTTATTATCCAACTCATATGTTCCATCTCTGGTAAGAACTCCATAGTATAACCAAGCTCATACCCACCATCTAGTAACCAGTCTTGTGCATAGTCTTTAAGTCTCATTTTGCTACTCCTTTTGTTTTATGAACGCTAAATCAATTTATTACAATTATTTTTAATATGCAAGAACTTTCTTTAACATTCTTTAATTAGTTCCTAGACCTCTCGGTTTCTGCACCCCCATTGTTGGAGGTGCTTCATCAGTAGGATTTATTTTAGTATGAAATCACTAGCTTTTTCAGCTCTGCCACCAGCCCATATAATCCAACTAGGCTCACTCTTTAACTTCTTAGCCCAGCCTTTGCAATAGGCAGATGTATTCTCCATAACTCTCTCAGATTCTAATCCAGCTTTATAGCATAGTATTGCACTACCAATTTCAGCAACAAGCTCTTCCTTAGAATACTCATGACTACCAAAGTAATTACTCTTTGTTAAGGTGTCTCTATTCAATCTGCTTTCATGCCCAGTGCTGTGAACCATTTCATGAAACATGGTGCTGTAAAAATGCTGTTTGCCATCCTCTTCATTTTGACCAACTTGCAACGCTTTTTCAACAGATTGCTCGATAGTAGGAACCACAATCATGTCATCAGATGGAGCATAGTAAGCTCTATCACCAAGCTTTTCAGTAATCTTAAGAGTTTTGTTTTTAGATTTATAGTTAGAAACTATATCATCTGCAACCTTGATTCTATCAACTGGCTCTGGCTTTTCTGGAGTTTCTGGCATCTCAATACCCTCGCATTGCTCGATATTGAATACAGTAAAAGTTTTAAGGATAGGTCTATTGTCGGTTACTGGAACCCCATCATCATCTAATATCACATTACCAGTAGAGTCTTTAACCTCATACTCAAAGAACTTCCAGAATACAACTGGAGTACCCTTCTCACCACGCTTAACTGAACCACCAAGCTGTTTAGCTCCATTGTAGGTAACCCATGAATTGAACTGATAACCCTTAGTCATCATAACCATAGTCAAGATGATTGTGTTAGAACCATGATACTCTTTTTTTGAATTGTAGTTATGAGGGGCACCACCAATCTCTGAACTAGCCCAAGGCTTAATCCAAGGGCAGATATCTTTGTTAAGTCCATCAACAATGATGTCGGTTACTTTCTTACAGATGTCTTGTGTTGTTTGTCTCTTTTTCATTTTTGCTACTCCTTACTTTGTTAATGTTGAACGCTCCACTAAGTTAAAACACTTTAAATATTAGATGCAAGAAAAATATTTAAAAAGATTAAAAAAACTTTTAATTCTGGACGACAAAACACATAAAAAAAAATTATTTACTTACTTTTAAATAAGGTGATTTGTATCACTTTTTTGTATTATACTATGCGTATGATAGAAGTATGTTTATTTGCACTGGGCGTTGGTACTGGCTATGGCTTGTCCACGCTCTCTATTTATATGGGTAACAAAATGGCTGACAATATGGTACAGAAATTCACAGCACCAGTACAGACCGAAGAGGAGCCTTCTATCGACACAGAAGTGAACCCCATATATGACTTCTCTGCCTATGAAGAAACACTAAACAACTACACTAACATAGAACCATTACAAGACAAAGAAAACACCAACCCAGATGATGATGATTTTAAGCCACTTAACTAGCATGAAATACAAGCTAAAGCAAAGAATTATTGATAGCATAGCATGGGGTACTACATTACTTGTAAACCTTGTAATAACTAGTAGAAATACAAGCATAAAGGATTGATATGAGACTAAGAAAGAAGCGTGGTAAGGTTAAAGGATTTGAAGTTAAGAAGGGTAAGATAAAGCAAGGAACTCCAGACTACAAATTAAAAGAAAGAATTGATGATAAGTTTACGGATACATATAGAATGGATAATGATGCATTACTAAAGACTGGGAAGGTAGTAATTAAAAAGCGTTCTAGAGTAAAGTATGACCCACGAAAAGAAGAAGCTATGTTAAAATTCAACAAGGAAAATAGAAAGCCAAACAAGGAACTAGAAGAGCTATCTAGAAATTTGCGTAAAGATAAAATAGCAAGAAGGCGTAAAAGGCTAAAGAGTATTAAAGGGGCTAATGTTAGTGCCCTTGAAAGAAAGCAAAATAAGAGAGGGAAGTCAACTATAGACCCTAAAGCTAAAGCTCCAATTATAAAGCCTAAGTCAGATAGGCAAATAGACATAGAACGCAGAAAGAAAAAATTAAAGAAAAAAAGAGAGAGTGAACGTCCAGTACAAAGGTATATGCGTTGATAGCATCAAAGCTAGATAAGTACCTTATTAAAGTCCTACGAGGATATAAGAGGACTAATTCAATTATAGAGAATGCGTGTGGAAATGCGTATGAAATAGGCTTTAAAAATGGAATGGTAGAGGGAGCTAAGGTTAATGGAAAAAAGTATGCAAATAAGGTTAAGAAAGCCCTCAAAGGACAATACAAGCTATAAGGGTAACTACCACTATAGTGAGACTAGTGAACCTATAGCAGATAAGATAAGACAATATTTTAAGAAGGAATGGATATGCCAAACTACACAGAAGAAGCACCAGATTATAAGCCAGAAGAAGTAAGGAATGATGGCAGAGATGCCAAAGGTAGACTAATGAAGGGTCATACAGCTAATCCTAATGGCAGACCTAAAAAGGGTAAGTCTACAGCTGAGCAGTTTAGAAGCAATCCAAAGGCATTAGATATTTTAAACAAGGTAATACAGATAGCATCAACACTAGGCTCAGAGGATGAGCATAAGGATGCAACAAGCTGTGCTAAGGTTGTAGTAGATAAGATTATACCGACACTAAAGGCACAAGATATATCAATAGAATCAGATTCAGTAACTGGCTTTGTTGTATTGCCTAAAGAAGAACCATCACCGAAGGAGTAAAGATGTCTTTATATGAGAACATAAACAGACGTAA
>CETC01061201.1_pt1 | contig 10994 bp, 1 predicted proteins | sample 326911 | NCBI WGS metagenome assembly CETC01 (sample SAMEA2622694, study PRJEB7988) | marine metagenome | isolation source: saline water (ENVO:00002010), including
GAGTTATTGTTTGGTGATGGGGTGTTTGGTGAAAAATTAGAGTCTGGGAATATAGTTAACGTTAGTTACATAAAAACAAGTGGAAAGGATGGTAATGGTGTAGCAGGTTTCAAATTTGCAGGTGTTCTCAGTGATGAAGATGGTGCAACTTTAGATGGTTTTAGTGCTACTTTGAATGCACAGTTCCCTTCAGAGAATGGAGATGATATAGAAAATCTTGATAGCGTAAGATACTACGCTCCTAGGGTTTATTCCTCTCAGCATAGAGCAGTAACTGCTTCAGACTACGAAGCAATCATCCCCTCAATTTATTCAAACATAGAATCTGTGAGTGCATACGGTGGAGAAGAATTAGACCCACCACAATTCGGAAAAGTTTTTATATCTGCTAAACCTAAGAATGGTTCTTTCTTATCTGACTTTACTAAAAAAGATATATTGTCATCACTTAAGAATTATTCAGTTGCAGGGATAGTTCCAACGTTTGTTGACCTTAAGTTTTTATTTGTAGAAATTGATAGTTATATTTACTATAACCCAAATTTTGCTGGCAACGAAGAAAATCTAAAAACCTCTGTGGTAAACGCACTCACATCTTTTGCCACAGGTAAAGAACTAAATCAATTTGGTGGAAGATTCAAATACAGTAAAGTTTTATCGCTCATTGACAATGTAGATAGTTCTATAACATCTAATATTACCACTGTTAGAATTAGAAGAAATTTGATTGCCGCAATCGATCAATTTACTCAATATGAATTGTGTTTCTTGAATTCATTTTATTGTAATGATGATCGATTCAACATACACAGCACTGGATTTACTGTTTTTGGAGTATCTGGAACTTGCTTCTTCACTGATCAGAAAATCGATGATACCAATGGAAAATTAATATTATTCCAAATTCTCACCGATAATTCAATCAAAGTTCTATCAAACAATTTTGGATCAGTTTTATATAAGAAGGGTGAATTGATTATAGATACTGTGAACGTAACATCCACCACACTTAGTAACAATATTATAGAGGTTGAAGCAGTTCCAGAATCTAATGATATTTTGGCAAGAAATGAATTGTACTTACAATTTGATGTTTCAAAAAGTAATTTCTTCATGAGAAAAGATTCAATAGCATCTGGTGCAGACACTTCAGGAGCGAGATTCAATCCACAATCTAGTTACCAAATCGGTAAGAGAACTCGATAAATGATACAAACATCACTCACCAAAGTAAAGATCAGTGAAGTAATTCAGGGTCAAATACCACAGTACATTGACGTTGAAAATCCTTTATTTTCTGATTTTCTAAAACAATATTATATTTCTCAGGAATTTCAAGGTGGGTCAATAGATATTGCTGATAATTTATCAGATTATAAAAAATTAGATTTTTTGAATAATGAAAACCTCATAGGTTTTACATCAATTGCTAGTTTTACTGATGCAAGTCAAGATATTATATACGTAGATTCTACTAAGGGATGGCCTAGACAATACGGACTATTCAAAGTTGATGATGAGATAATAACATACACAGGCATAGGAACAACTGCTTTCTTAGGGTGCACTCGTGGTTTTAGTGGTATTGAAAATAATTCAAAAACTAATCAACCTGAGTTTCTAACATTTACACAAACTGGTGTAAGCACACATAAAGAGGATGCTAGAGTTACCAACCTTAGTAATGTATTCCTAAACACATTCCTAAAGAAACTAAAGAGACAAGTTTTACCAGGTTTTGCTGAGAGAAATATTAATACAAATGTAGATCAATCTAATTTTATAAGACAAGCAAAAGATTTCTATTCTTCAAAGGGTACAGAGGAGTCATTCAAGTTATTATTTGGTGCTCTTTATGATGAGAAAGTTGAGTTGGTTCAACCATCAAAGTTTCTTATAAAACCATCTGATGCGAATTTTATTGTCAATGATGTTTTGATTTGTGAATCTTTAGAGGGTGATCCTGAAAAATTAGTTGGTCAAAGTCTTATTCAAGATACAATTCCTCTTCAAACTAGTGCCTCTATTTTTGGTGTTGAACGTGCACTTATTGATGGAAAGAAATTTTATAAAATTGCAATAGATCAAAGTAGCATAGTTGGAAAATTTCAACAAATAGGTAAAACATTTATAACAAAAACATCTGGTGTTGGTGCATCAATATTAAATGTTGACTCTACAGTTGGTTTTGGATCAACAGGGACTATAAGGTTTGAAGATAGAACATTCGATTATGAAAGTAAAAACCTTACTCAATTCATGGGAGTAGAAACTCTCACATCTCCTTGTGGTATAGGTTCGACTGTAAGATCTGGAATAGAAGCGTTTTCTTTTGAAGATGGTGACACTAGTAAAAGAGTTAGATTAAATGTTTTAGGGGTATTGAATAAATTTGTTGGTGATGCTTCAAATCAACAAAAAAATAGTAATATTAATGTAAAGAGTTTAGGTATAGAGCAAAAAAATCTAAGATGGTCTTCTTGGATATACAACACTGCAGCAACACATAATTTAGTTGGTTTTACAGATTTAGGTGGCAATAGTTACAGATTTGATTTAGTAAATGATCATGTATTTTATGTTGGTGATAAATTAGATGTTATTGATCAAGATGGTAGTGTTCAAGAAGGAACAATTCTAAGCACACCCAACACTAAATCTATCGTAGCTAGCACTGGTAATCTTGACCCTGCTATTACTTATTTTATAAGAAGAAAATTAAAAACAACATCCTCTGGATTTACTGCTGATATACAAAATAGTTACTCAACTGATGAATCAGTTTATGTTGCATCAAATAGTTTACCGCATTGGAGTATCGATCCACAGAAAAGAATAAGGATTTTCAACTCTACACTCAATTCTGTTGGTAGCACTATTGAAGTTTTAGATCACAATTTTCATGATGGAGAATTAGTTGTTTACTCATGTTTATCTACAAAATTATCAACTTTAGAAAATAATCAACCATACTACATTAAGAAAATTGATAACAACAGGGTTGCTTTAGCATACTCTCTTGAGAATGTACGCAACTCTGTGCTAATAACAATATTTACTGACGAAGATATTGCAGCAAGCACAACACACTTTCTCACTCCAGATGTTGTATTTGGTAGATCAATAGGAGCACAAAAATTACTAAGGAGATTTGATGAACCTGTTTTTGTTGAAGACAAAACAAAAACAGTGCAGGGTGGTGTTGGTTTATTTGCAAATGGTGTAGAGATACACTCCTATAAAGCAACGGATAAAGTTTTTTATGGTCCTCTTCAATCTGTTGAAATACTGAATCAGGGATCTGGTTATGATATCATATCTCCACCAAGATTATCAGTAACACAAACTGGACACACAGGTGTGGGTGCATCTGCCATAACTCATGTGCAGGGTAAAATAGAAGAAATATTGCTTGACTCAGAAGGGTTAGATTACATAGGCACACCAAATGTAAGTATTACTGGTGGTAATGATACTTCTGCTATTGCAAAAGCTCAAATGAAAGTTGTACCTCAAGAGGTTGAATTTGATAGCACAACTCAAGGAGCGATTGTAAACACGACTACAGATAGATTTGTTTTTCCTCAACCTCATGGATTCAAGCATGGTGAAGAAATCCTTTATTTCACATCTGGAACTGCACCTATTGGAATAGGAACCACGCCTGGTAATCTAATAAATCAATCATCATATTTTGTATCTAAAATAGATGATTTTGAGATGCACATCTCTGAAACTCAGGTTGAGGCATTAGCAGGTATAGGAACAATTGATTTACTTTCTAACGGTGGTGGTGTTCATAGATTCTCAACTATCGATAGAAGAAGAAAAATTGACAAAATTCTTATCGATGATGCTGGAGATTTTAAGAATAGAAAAAATACCACAGGAGCAATAGGAATCAATACTTTTACAAGTATTGTCACCATTACAGATCACAATTTCTTATCAGGCGATATTGTAAGATATAGTGCTGATAATGATATTGGTGGTCTCACAAGTAACTCAGATTATTTTGTTATAAAAATAGACTCTGATAACTTTAGGTTGTCAACTAAAAAAGATTTATCCGATATTATATCACTTACAAGCGTTGGGACTGGAATTCATGTATTTCAAGATCCACCTATTGAAGTAACCGTAATTGGACAACAAGGTATATCAACAGCAAACGCTGTTGCAACACCTATTGCAAGAGGAAAAGTAATAGGTCTTCATATAGAAAATGCTGGAACTGATTTTGGATCAACAGTCATTAATGATAATTTTAAACCTGACATAAGAATTGTAGAGGGCAAAAATTCCTTCCTACAACCTTTTGTGATAAATGGAACAATAGATCAAATTATTATACTAAGTGGTGGGGAACAATTCTTTAGCACACCAGACATAATAATAACTGGAGATGGTGTTGGAGCAAAAGCAAAAGCAGTTATAGAGGATGGAAAAATTGTTCGTATTGATATGATAACGAAGGGTATAAACTATACCCAACAGCAAACTAGAGTTACAGCAAGAACACCAGGAAGTGGTGCGATATTTTTTGGTAATTTGAAAGAATGGACGGTCAATCAGGTAGAAAGACTAGCAAAATATGGTGATGTAAAAACTGATGATGGTTTCTTTGCCACTGAGATAGATTCTAAACTAGGTAGTCCTTATGTTAATTTTTATGTTCCAAGGAATATTAGATCGTATCTAGGTGATGATGGAACTGATCATTCCCCCATACTTGGTTGGGCATATGATGGACATCCTATCTACGGACCCACTGCAATTGTTGAAGGACAACTTAGAAACATACAATCAAGTTACTCTTTATTCTCTGGTGTTGAAAGATTAGATGGACCTCCACTAAGTAAATATCCAGCAGGTTTTTTCTGTGAAGATTACACTTTTGTGGAGGGTTATGGTGACCTAGATGAGCATAACGGTAGATTTGCAGTTACACCAGATTTTCCAAATGGAATTTATGCTTACTACACCACAGTTGAAGATATTGATACTCTCAATCCACTCGATCCTTTTGACAACACAAGAAAACCAGTATTTCCATATGTTATAGGAGACAGTTATAATTCTAATCCAATTGATTTCAATTTGAAATTAAATTCTAATCAAGATTTGGATATAAAATCTTTCAATCTTACGAGAAATACAGATCCACATAATATAAAAGAATATGAATTTGTCACAAATTCTAATAAGAATACCAATACAAATGCAAAAGTTCTCAATGTAAAATCAGACTCTTTAGATGCAGTAGTTGTTATTGATTCAGGTAGAGAATATAACGTTGGAGACACACTTACTTTTGACAATAAGGATACAAAAGGTTTTGGAGCTATAGGTAAAGTATCAAAAGTAACTGGTCCTAACTTGTCAACCATAACATCTAGTATCGTTGATTTTGAGGATGTCGTATTTTCATCATTATCTAATGTGGTTACTGGTATTACAACAATTCCTCATGGACTTGTAAATAACACGTTTGCAAGAATACTTGGCATATCAACTACTACACACAGTGCTCTTGAATCAACTCCTAAACTAAAAATTGAATCGGTTCGATCTAGTTTGACTGAACCCATGTTATCAATCGGACTCACAACCTCTGTGTCCTTTAGTGATACATTCACCTCTCGCAAATTTAGTATAAACGATATAATAAGAATAGATGATGAACAACTAAAAATATTTGGATTCGATACATTTTTTGATCAGTATAAGTTACTTAGAGCACAAAACGGAACTGTTGCTGCTGCACATACTTTTGGCACACCGATACAAAGGTTGGAGAGAAAATTTAAGTATGAATTATCTGAAAAATTCTATGCTCCCATAGAAGAAGATGTCACAGAATTTTTTGACGCAACAACTGTTGTAGGTGTTGGATTGACATTTGGTGTTGGTGTGGGAGTCACGATAACTGTTGACAACACAGATAGATTTATACCAACAAGAACTATATTCTTGCCTGATAATAATTTGAGACATGGAGAAAAATTATTATATTCACCTGGTGCAGGCACATCATTAACTTATCAGACTGATGCGATGAAGAGGGTGAATACCTCATTCAAGAGTCCTCTACCACCTGAAGTTTTTGTTCAAGCATTGGATAATAATCTTATAGGTATCGTAACAACAAGAACTGGTATTGGATCTGATTTAGATAGAGTGATGTTTGATACCACAACTGGTATTGGTAACACACATAACTTTACTACCACGAGAGATACAATATTTGGCACTCTTAGAGTGATAGATGTAGAGGCAACAACTGTAGGTTTACATAGTATGAGACCTAATGATGTCATAGACATGACATTGGTTTCTACTGCGAGAAGCACTGTAACAGCAACATATGATGCTGGTACAAGATTTGTAAGTATTGGATCATCTCATAATCCACCTCTCACACTTACGGTTGGTGATACCTTGATTGTGAACACTGATGATGGTTCTATGTTAGATACTAAGATGAAATTCTTCTTAGATCAAGACTATAAAAAACCATTTGTAGGAACTGGTGTTTCTTCTATAGAAGTCACAGAAAAATCTATACCAGGCAATGTTGGGGGACTTACATCAATTACATTTTCTCCCCAAGTTCCAAATATTTTATATTACAAATTTGTTCCCGTGGGCACAGGTGCAAATGCTAAGGTAATTGAAATAGACAAAGACGTTGTAAACTTCTCAAAAATTATTGTAAATCCAAGTAAGTTCACTGGATCACATTCCATAACAACGACAGGAAATACAACTTACAATTTCAACATTGTTGATATTCCAGAAAAAGTTGGTTATTCAACAGCATCTTTCATAATAACAAAAACTAATTCTAAAACAAACAGAGGTGGTGTAGAGGAGGTAGTCTTGACCTCTGGAGGTGTGGATTATGAAGATTTGCCTGAAGTGTCAGTTGCATCCACAACAGGAAAAGCAACTGCTTTGAAAGCAGTAGGTGAAGATATAGGAAAACTTGAGGATGTCAAAATTATTGATTTTGGATTTGATTATCCATCAGATACAACTTTGAGACCTGAAGCAGAGGTTGGACAAATAATAAGTTTAAAAGATAACTTTAGCGTAACAAGTGTTGGTATAACATCAGTGGGATCAAAGTATCTCACTCCTCCCAATTTTGTTGTTTACAATAGACAAACAGATGTTGTTTCTGGAAATGCTGAGTTCCTTGCGGAATTGAATGGTGGTGGTGTTGGTAAGGTTACTATTGTAAATGGAGGTGGTAACTTAAGTAGTTCAGATAATGAACTAATTGCCGTTGATAACACAAATGGTGTAGGAATTATAACTGCAACATATTCAGATCCTAACGTAACCTTAAGATTACAAACTCCAACTACAGGATTTACAACATCCTTACCCATGCCATTCCAAATAGGTGATAGAGTATTTGTTGAGAATGTTGGAGTAAGTTCTGGTTTAGGTTTCAATTCAGCAGATCATGATTTTGCTTTCTTTACAATATCAGGTATCAATACTGCATTTGGACTTGTTGATGAGGCAACAATTACATATCAAGTTGATAATGATCCTGGTTTCCATGATTTTGAAAAATTTGGAACTGTCTCAAATGAGAAAGATATAGCAAAATTTGAATTGATTTTATCAGAAAGTGTTTTCAACAATAATGAAAAAGTTTTTACTCCAAGTGGTGCAGAGGCAAGAATTATATCTGGTGATGGTAAAACAAGAAATACTCTGAGAGTTGATACACTTGTGGGATTTAGTACAGGAGATAAACTAACAGGTGAGTTGTCTCGTGCAAGTGGAACTATTGAATCCATACAATCATTCACAGGACAATTTGATATTGATAGCACAATCTCTAGAAAAATTGGTTGGGAAGATGATACAGGTAAATTATCAGATTTCTACCAAAGAATACAAGATAATGATTACTATCAAAACTTCTCATATTCACTCAAAAGTCAAGTAGGAGTAAGCAGTTGGAGTGAACCTGTTGACTCTTTAGCACACATATCAGGATTCAAAAAACATTCAGATTTACTTATTCCATCAAAAGCCGCTGACGAATCAAACATTGTTGGAGTCAGTTCTCAATCTGGTGGTGTGATGCTTTTGGATGCAGAGGTGGATCTAGAGTGTAGAGAGCAATTCGATCTTGTATCTGAAAATACAAACTCTGATGCCACTAGCAGTAGCGAAATAAACTTTAATTCTAAACGATTTGGTGAGGCAATACAGTGTAGAGGTAATAGGGTTTTAGACATTGATGACATATCACCACAGTTTTATTCTGATCCAGATATATTCAGATCTATTGAATTAGATCGTTTTGACATGTCAAGTGTGTCGGCAATAAAATATTATGCACAAGTTGTTCTTGACACATCTCTTGGAATAACTTTCAATGCCACACAATATACGGAGTTTGTAGTTTCTCACGATGGATCTGTTGCGTTCTTAAATACATATTCAGAATTATCTGACGCTTTTGATCTTGGTGAATTTACAGCATCAGCATCTGGAAGCATATGTAGTGTATCATTTACTCCCTTTAATAGAACTTTTGAATATGATATTACATTCCATAAAGAAGTATTAGGATCTTCTGTTGGTGTTGGAACCACTGCTGTTGGTATGATTGAAAAGGTTGGAATGACCTCTGCCATTGCATCTTCAGGTTCTCCAGCAGTCAACGTAATATACGAAATTGATGGTAGTAAATTTAGATCAGGAAGTATAATTGTCTCTGCAGGCACAGATACAGAGAAAGAGATTGATGAGTTTAATTTCTTGTGTTCTGGAACTAACGACTTAAGTTTCAGTAATTTTGGTAAAATGGATGCTGGAACAGATATGGGAACTTTTGTTGTCAATCAGGCAAGTAACGTTGTAAGACTTGAATTTACCCCTGCTGCAAATACTGCAGTGACAATAGCGACCTTATCTACAATAGTTGGAGTTGCCACAACAGTTGCTAACAGTGGGTTTACAACAACACAGTTTAGAATTGGTGACACAGAAATAAACTCCCGTAGGACTGAGATAACATCTGCAGCATCACCAACATCAACTGTTATAGCAGGTTTCTCATCTGCAAATTACACTTCAATAAGGTATACTGTAGAGGTTGAGAACACCACAGATAATGCATACTCTTTATATAACGTCGTGGCAAATAGTTATGAGGGTAATATAAACTTTGTCAAATTCAATAACTTATCAACTGCCTCTGGTATATCAACCATAGGTGCAGATACTAGCGTACCAAATGACGTTAGAGATATTCGTGCGACGGAAGTTGTGGCATCTGGATCAAACACTGATTTGAAATTTACTCCAGCACCCAATAAATCTTATATCGTGCGAGTTGCACAACTCAGAATAGATAAACCAGATGATTTGTCTAGTGACATTCAAGTTGGATTCTAAATACCTCTAAAACCTATAATGTTTCAATTAGCATCTGTAAATAAAGGGTTCAATAAAGCAACAGAAACCTTCAAGAAGTCATTTGACTTGACTCATAGGGGTGAACCTTTATTTGTAAAAGAATTTGATTCTTCAGATACAGATGTTGTTGACTTAGATAATGATACTTTTATAATCAATAATCATTTTTTTAGAACAGGTGAACCTTTATTATATGATGCCACGAGTGGAACATCTGTAGGTATTCAACATGGAGTAAATGGTGTGGGTGCTGCAACCACCATGCCACTAAAAGTTTTTTGTATAGAAGTAGGAGAGAATAAATTTAAGGTAGCTTCTTCTGCATCCAACGCAGCATCTAATTTACCAATAGGATTGACAACTGTTGGTGTTGGGTCAACACATAGATTTATTGCTGAAAAAGAACTTACAAAATGTATAATTCAAATTGATAATGTTATACAATCTCCAATATACAAATCAACAAATACTACAACTACATGCACCAATGTTGTTACAGGTAAACAAATAGGATTTGCAGATGTTGGTAACTTTAGTAAATTTGATCTTATAAAAATAAATGATGAAATTTGCAGAATACAAATTATAGGATTTGATGGTGATCCAAAAAATGTTTTAGTAGATAGAGAATTTCTAGGCACAAAGCAAAATGCTCATCAAGTTGGTGATACTATTGAATTGTTGAAAGGAGATTACAATATTATTGGTGACAAAATTCATTTTGCTGATGTGCCTTTTGGTGGAAATAAAGAGACAGTTGGTGTGTCATCAGACAAAATAGACATTACTGAAAATTCATTTACTGCATTGACAGACTCTTTAGAACCTGGCACAAAAATAAAACTTAGAACACTTGACCCACCAACACCTTTGGTTGAAAATAGAGAATACTTTATAATAAAAAATGCTGCTAATAATTTTTCTTTTGCAGATGATAGAGGAGCAGCTTTACTTGGAAATAAGATAGATCTTACATCAGCAGGCATTGGAACACATACACTCGTTCTAACTGACTCACAACAAGGTAGCACTTTCCAAGGTAGAGTATTTACAAGATCAGATTATAATGAAAATATTATATTGGATGATATTTCAGACTCATTTACAGGTATAGCAAAAACCTTTACTTTGAAAAGTGCAGGTGTAAACACCACTGGCATAAGTACAGACCTTGGTATTGTTTTGATTAATAATGTTTTCCAAAGACCAACGACAGATTTTAGATTAGATGGAACAACCGCTACGGGTATAACAACTATAACTTTTACAGGTAACGAATCAACAACTCAAACAGAAACATACAGCACTTCAGATGTAAACTCCAATAATTTACCAAGAAGAGGTATTATAACTCGTATAGATGAGTGGGAGAAGGGGTATGGTTATCAACCTAGAGTAGTTGGTGTTGGAACTGCAGTGGTCTCTGCTGCAGGGACAGTCTCAAGTATAGGATTAGGGTTTACAGGCAGTGGTTATAGAAACAATAATGAAACTACGTATAGATTCAGAGTGTTAGGTGGAGGGTCTAGCACTGGTGCAGCTGG
>CETC01040836.1_pt1 | contig 10985 bp, 2 predicted proteins | sample 326911 | NCBI WGS metagenome assembly CETC01 (sample SAMEA2622694, study PRJEB7988) | marine metagenome | isolation source: saline water (ENVO:00002010), including
CCAAACAGGACACTGATCGGTTCCGGCTGGCGGAGAACCAGTCGCAAGTTGTTGTCCAGTAAGACCACCGGTATATCCAGCTTCACCGAAGGTTCCGCCTCCTTCGTGATCCCATACACTGGGCGCGAAGTTGTAACAATCGTAATTACATCCGGGTGGTTCAACTTCTCTGACGCCGGGGTTGAATGTCTCTAGTGTTTGTAGAGTATTAGACGTTGAGATTATCGACAACCCAATGCGAGGCGCGCTCGCTTGAAGGTGATCTTGAGCACGAACCGCAAGTCCGCCTTCTTCGGTAATCGATGCTTCGGTTGAGCTTACATCATACGAGTGCAACCCAATATGGGGTCCAAGTGTGGCCCATTCCTGAGTAGCACCATCACCACCAGTCACAAATCTACCATAACCGGTTTCACCTGAGTATCCATAATCATACCACAAGTATGGTGGTAATCCGGTGGGATGCAGTAGTGATCTAATGTTGTCGGGTTTTCTTTGAACTACAGAAATACCGGTATAACATGATGGCGTGAATGGTGTTGGAATGATTCCATCAGCTGATGGATTTACTAGTTCCCCTTCAGGTGCGAGTTCAAAACCATTCAGTCCAAACAATCCAATATCACCATTGTGAGTACTAGCATTTGTGTGAGTGAGTAAAACACCATCCGAGTGTTGAGCCATCGCAATGGGATCAAAATCTGCCGATGTTCCCTGTGAATCAACGGATGTGTTCACACTGAACCAAGATGATGGAATAAATTCAGATGCAATGAAATACCAACCGGGTTCTAGAGTGAAACCGCCCGATATGCCTCTTGGTCCCGCTATATCTGGGAAGAGTCCAATTGGTCCGGTTCGACCAGCCTTTACTTCTCTCACATGGTCTCCGGTGTAAGATCCGTCTATAACACCTGTGACCTCAAAGTCATCGTTTGACCTTGCGATAGCCATGGTGGTGCCAGCATTCTCGGCCGAGGAAGGTCTGAAGTAGTACGCACACGTTGACCCGTCAACAAATCCATCATACGATCTGTGTGTGGAATATGGTGTTCCAGATGGGAACGAGTTGATTGGTAGTATGCCAAAAAATCCAAAAGTTCCTCTTCGTTTCTTTTTATTGGCTTCAGAACTTCCTGTTGCACCATCTCTATATCCAGACACATAAATCACATACTGGTCAACTATGGAATAGTTTGAAATGTATATCGGTGTTAGTTTCAGTGTGGGGAAATACTTCATTCTGTTCCAATAGAAACCAGCTGGTCCGTCTAACAAAGTACCACCGCACTCCCGATATGTATCTGCGTCGGCACTATTTCCGTAGTAATAAGTATTGCCTTCGAATCGAGTAGTTGTTTCGAAGAAGTTTAGAACTTTATATCCGGCACTAACACCGTCATCATAACCACTACTGTTACCTCCCATGTAACCAGCAGACCTATAAAATCCGGTGGATCCATCTAAACTTATTCCGGCGCCCTTGTGAACTTCGGAAATGTACAGGTTGGGTGACCATCTAGGAAATCTATTTCGACTAGATGTTAATGGACCTTCACCAAGAATGTTTTCAACCTTTTTACTTTCCCATCCACCAATATTTCCGGGAGTGCCTTTAATTTGTAGACTGGTATCTTTCCATTCTGTGTTGTAGTCTTGATTGTCCTTTTTGACCAACGAAAAACCAACTAGTCCGCCGGGTGGGAGACCAAGACCCTGTGTTCCTGTTGTTCCCTTTTCACCGGTAGGGCCGTCTCCACCCTGAGCACCGGTTGAACCTTGAGGGCCTCTGACATTACCGACATCTATAGTCACACCATTTGAGAGTGCGATGATTAGGTGATTGTCAACAACAGAACCAGATGAAACACCAACACCCTGTGGACCCAAAACGGTCCCCGCGTCAAATGTGGTGCCATCCACCAAAGTGATTATTAGGTTATCACCAGATAGACCCGCTCCAGAAATACCGCTGCCTACAGTATCGTTTAAACTATTGATTATTTCATTGGTTTTTGTGAACCAACCATAAAACGTTTCTGTTATTGCTAAATTTTCTAGGGTCACACCTGACATATTAGTTTCCTCTGTTTATTAGAACTTTAAGCATTTGCTTAATTTCACTTACATCATTTTCAATTTGATTGGTTTTTTCTTCTAATTTATTAATTCTATTTTGTTCTTCTACTTTTTGTTTATATTCAGTCAAACCTCTAAGGTCGGTAGAAAGTATAGCTCCAGATTTAGAATCTTTCACTACATCTTTTCTTCCTTTTATATTTATCATATTTTTCATGCCAGTGCAATTCCTCGGAGATCTTTCACTACAGGATAAACAGTTGTATTCAACGGCGCTTCATCTGAGTATAGACAGATTTTGATGGAGAACTTGCCCATTGGTTCCGTAAGATCTTCATCCAGTGTATACTCCACTTCTTGGAACTGTTCGGAAGACTCGGTTGTGTTTGGTGTCAACTGAATATATGGTTGGTTTTCAAACGGTGCGTCTTCTCCAGCTGGTTGTTGTTTGATAAACACTTGAATTTCAGTGTTATCGGGCTTCTGTTGAGTCAGGAGAACCTTGATGTTTCTAGACTCAAATCCGGTGGCCAGATTCACTTGTCGAGTGATATATCTCGCTCTTCTAGTATCACCAGATGCAGTTGGTTTCGCAACTGGATCTAATTCACCGTTGTAAGCTTCGCCTGTTGGGTCTAGGTTCTTATTACCCTCGATCTTATTTTCAACGGCGATCAAGGCTAGTCTGCTCTTATCCAACACAGGGGAAACGTCAGGGTCTAGTCCATCCACTGTCGCGTTCAGAATAAAAGTGTTTTCTATACCGGATAGATCTACCTTTCTACTCTTGTCCAACTCAAAGTTTTCGTTAGCAACTATAGCGAACTGTTCATCCGTAGCCTTAACGCTCGAACCATCGTTTGGTGTCATTCTGACCGCCAAGTTGAACTTACTAGTAGGCCAGTTGATATTTGAAGCATTCAACTGGAATAGGTCAATCTTGGCATTTTCCAATTCGCCTGTTTTTCTCTCTTTGAATGTTACAGTGTTGTTACCAACATCCTTGAACTTACACTTATTGATCACAAACATTAAGTCTGAGTTCTGATCGGGCGTCCATGTACTGGCGTTCTGAGACTTGAAGAGTGAACCCAAGTGAGGTTGTTCTACAACGGGGGTCTCTGTTCCAATTTGATTTTCACCCATCGTAGCGATGAACACTTCATAATCATCACTGTTAGAAAGGATTACCATTGAATATTCTTGCGGCAAGAGATAGATCGGGGAACTGAATTTGAATCTTGTTCTGGTTCCGGGTGCGTCCGCGTCGGGCGTATCACTGATGTTAATCTCTTCAGGAGTCAACACCACTTCTGCTAGGGGTAGAACCGCGGCGGAGTGTGGGAATCCATTTCTCGTTGGCCTAATTTGTAATGTAACAGGCAGTGTACTTGACTTCTTCTTGAAGAAGACATCGATACTGTCTACGAAGATTCCGTTGGCATATTCAGATGGACTGACCAAGAATGTTTGTGCAACCGGGTCTCGGTTCTGAGGAATGGTCTGCCAGGAAATGTTAGTGTCCGTAATAATTCTCTCTTCGGTTACACTATTTCTCTGGAGTCTGGGAAGTCTTGTCGAGATTGAAACATCCTCTTGGGTTTGTAAGATACCTTGTGCCGCATATGTGGTTTCGGCCGAGGTCTTAGCATTTTTAACATCATTGGATGGTTCGTCGGTTAGTCTAAACAACCTTTCACCTGTTCTAAACTGACCACCGGGAATGTTGAAGACAAGTTGTCGTCCCGATGTGATCGCACCACTAGAATCGGTGATGAGTTCTGCTTCAGACAGTCTCTTAGTGGTTCCTGTGTCATCTATGAACGTGCAGGATTCGTCCACATTGATACCGTCAAAGAAAGCGTGAACTGGAGTGTTGGGTCTCAAGTTAGTTGCAGTAACACTGACTCTTCTGGACCGGATGAACGGAATGACACTAACATCAACAACTCTATTGCCGATATTTCTCTCGATTCTTTCTGGTACGATTCTATTTTCAATACCAGTTCTAGTTCCAGATCCAATTCTAGAAGTTACCGTTCCAATCTGGTTACCTTGCCTGAACTGAGCTTCCGTGAATGAACCAGTCCAGTTTACCTCCCAATCATTCCATTGGGTGCCGAAAGCGACACTTCCTAGTTCTTCCCAAGCATCATTCTCTCCCTCTAGGTTTACGAGAACATCTGGTTTCTGTTCTGTGTCTACCCAGTTGTCCGATGGTGGATCCATCTTCACTTCACCTAACCAGTTGGTGACACTAAATGGGTTGACATTGATACTTGTTGTCGCTAGTGGTTGACGGATGAAGATGTCCTCATCATACGGTAGTGTTATGAAACCATCTACCGTTTCATTTAGACTACCCAGTGATTCAATGTCGAAATTGATATTCTTAGAAACGAACGGCGGTCTTAATTCTTGATTTTGGAAATCTATAGAAACATTGTAATCCGCGTTCTTAACATTACCAACGTTATGTCCAGAGAATTGATCAACAATAATACCATTCTTGAATCTGTTGTTACCGTTGGCGTCTTTGATGAATAAGGATTCTGTTTCTCTTTCCAGAAGAGAAAGTGTAGCATAGTACTCTAACTGTTCAACTCTTCTCTTGATCTTACCAATATCATTCATGGTAAATCTTTGGTTTCTGATGATCTTCGACGTTACATCTGATGGTTTGAACGTGTACGCTGGAATATCGAATCTGTAGATTTCCATCGCATCGGCTATTTCATCTGGAGAAACCGGTTTGAGTGAGGGAACTCCTTCGACAATCTTAAACGTCTTATCTCTTGTGATTGCAAGCTTATCAATTCTTGGGAGATAGAATGTATACGAGACATTAAAAGACTGACCGGAGTGAGGTATGAAGACTTCACCGAAGGTTCCGCCAGCGGATTTCACGGGCCTGAAGTCAATGACAGACTGTAATCGAGTAGTCTCACCGGTGTCGGTTGAGACATATTGTGGTATGTCATCATAAGTTACTTTCAACTCACCCTCAGCTGGGTTTTCATTTAGATAGGAAGAAACCACGAATGGTCCTTCTCCAGTGTGCTGGAAGTATCGATAAGTGACACTAATAGGACCAACTAGATTAGCGGTTTTGTTTACCGTTGACTGAACATCAGCTGTTTCACCAAACGTAAGTAGTCCATTATTGACTACGAACAGTTTACCGACATCATAGTAATTGTCTCGTTGCCCATCATCTACAGTAAAGGTGCTAGAAACATCTGCGGTAGCAGAAATTCCTGTATCTATTATACTCTTAACTTCATAAATATCATTTTTGGAAAGATTGAAGTAGTTATTACCACTGGAGTCGGTTTTCAGATCACCAGTTCCTAGTGTATCACTGACCTCTTTGAGAATCTTCTTTCTAATTGGGCTGTTCAGTATGTCCGAACCGGGGTTCACATCTAACATAGCGATCAACTTATACTTACTGGTTACTGGGAATGATCCCACACCACCACCGGTATTTTTCGTGATTGTTAGAGATCCGTTACCACCAAAATCAGTGTTATTGGTGAATAACTGGAAAGCACCGGAATAGATGTCCATGATCTTACCATCGTTATCAAGCAGGATATAATTGTTGATATCGGCACCCTCAACCAAACCTCCACTAGAACCACCACCAACAAACCTAACCAGTGAGGAACCTGTACTGATCGTAGCGGAGTCGGTTCCCTCTGCTAAATCAATATCAAATTCCTTTTGGATTCTATAGTCTAACGAATTGACGGTTTTCACCACATCACCCTGTGGTACGTTGAAGAACAATTTACTATTTTGAATGCTGAAAACTTTACCGAGATATGTTGGGTGAATATCAAACATCTTACCACCTGACGATGGTATAACACCCAGTCTGTTAGATGATTTAGCAAAACCGTAAAACACCGAACGAGCTTCCGAGAGGAAGAATTTAACGCCCGATCTCTTGTTAAACATGTTGATATCGAACAGTGAAATTTGATGTGCATCATCCGACTGTTCTCTGATCTGTTTGATTCTAGCGTTACCTATCGTAACTGGAACCTGAGTAGTATACTGGTTTCCTGTGGTTGATCCAGCAGTCCCCAACGATCCACTAAAGAAAGCACCATTCAATCCATAGTTATTTGTAGAAGTTATTTTTCCGGTGGTGCTTTGTATAAACGTTCCACTGGTATTGACAGTTCCCTCTAGGATAGGCCTAGCAAGAGCACCAACTTCAAATGTAGATCCTTCGTCGAGTTCGATTAGTATAGTGGTATCGCTGGTGTCATCGGAGTTACCCGCGTTTCTAGATGTGAACTCTACCACAGTTCCGGTAGCGTGTGTTGTTGGACTACCTCCGGGAACTTTTTGAGCTACCTTTTCACCCACTGCATAGAATTTTCCGGGTATAAAGTTACTCTTACTTTCTAAGAGTTGTTCTACCTCTTCACCTTCCGTGAAAGTTCCAAACCCGGTGAAGTTAGCAGTGCTGACGTTATATGAGTCACTGAAATTCACAATGTTACACTTTGTAGTAACAACCGGACTTGTAGATGCAATCCCAGCGCCACCATACGCACAGAAAGCATGAGAACAACTAGAATCATAAAGACCATAGATGTAACCTAGATCTCTTTGCATCCCTTGGAATCCAGTGCAGATCTTATGAATAAGTCTCTTCTGATTTCTGTCCCAACTAATCACAGTTGCCTTGTTTACAAGATTGGGGTTATCAGTCCACTCAGTATACAACCGACTTTCAGAGTTGATATCGTTGTATGTGATTTGATAAACGTCTTGTCCGTGCTTATAATCTCTACCGACGATGCCATTTTCAAGAAGAGTGTCAGCAGGTTTGTTGAATGAATCTTCGGCGTTACCCCAGTTGGTAGCTTTAAACCCACCAGCGTTAGTGGCCACCTGTAGATAATTACTGTCAATTATACCACTGTCATCACCAGCGAATCTGACTTCTTGAACATCTATAGAAGCGGTGAATCCACTTTCAATACCGTAACTAAATCCGCCGGGATCTGCTACTGTATCCAGAACACCCGCAAACACAACTCCTGATCCAGTACACCCCTCTAAGAATTGCGGGACTGTGACTTGTGGGAATGCTGCTGAAGCTCCGGTGGTGAAACCACATGTCTTAGCAAACGCATTTCCAGCTAAAGCTTCAATATACAAAACCGGACCATTTGTGGTGTTAACCCAAGCAACAACTTCACCGTAAGCATATCTTGCGGTGTCTGGGTTGGTATACGTTCCATCGAATAGGAGGTAACTACCAGTCAATGCGTTCGTGGTTGCTCCGGTATACTGTTCCTGTCTTACGATGTCACCAATTGCGTAGTTCTGGTTAGCGACATACCCATTTACACCCTCTTCGTTTGCAGATTTGACAAAAACTTCAAGAACCTGTTTATTGATTACAGATTGAATACTAGATCCATATGCCAGTGGGGAACAGTTTTGTGTGGTTCCGGAAATACCAGCGAAACCCTGTTGGATTACACCAGTATCTTCGTGGAAACCAGCGCTTCCGCCACTCTGAATTATAAGAGAACTGTTTTCTCTGAAGTTTACAGATCCAGCTGGAACCCAAGATCTAGCAACACCTATGTTTCTAACATAAAGTTTTTCACTTTGGTTTTCACCAATGTTACCAAGGAAAACCTGTCTAACGAAGGAACATGTACTACCAGCAGTTGAGTCGTCAACCTTACCTCTCATACTGGTGTAATTATCTGAGTTAGCGTCAACACCAACACCAATAACATAGTTCGAACCAGATCTGTAGTTGTCTTTGAAAACTACTTTTTGTAGGTTACGATCTGCGTTTGTAGTCGGGGCAAAATTGACATCACTCGCACTGTACCCACCGTTATTGTCAAATGTTGGCAGATAATATGCCGAGGAACTCTTACCCACCAACAGGGAGGTTGTTGAGGACTCTAATGTAGAACCCGAGTAATTTGTAAGAACTGCTGAACTGTCAAAGGAAGATTCGTGTTCGGAAGCAAAGAGAGGAGAAAAGATTGGTATGGTAGCCAGTCCTTTAGACTCTGCTTGGAATGGGATGTTCACCTGAACAAAATTGCCCTTGATATCGACCTGTGGTAGTTTATTTAATTCGAAAGGTTCATCTACACCCAAAGGTAAGGCCGTAGACGAGAATGGGTAGGATAAAAATCTATTGTTAGAATATTTAATCGCTGTGTCGGTCGTTGGTAACTGAGGAGTTTCAGCTACCACATAGTTGCCGATCGTGGCATTAAGGTTCACACCAGTCAACGAATTGGTAGTTCTAGCTTTATTTGTTGGTATGATTGTCGTCGATTGATTTTCAAACTCATACCCATAGACATAAGCTTTTCCGGGACTGACGGAAACGGCTAGTTTACTGGAGTCGCCATTTTGTTCGGTTTCGAAAACTCCAGATGGGTCTGGTTTGAAGGTGACATTTGAAATTGTTCCAGTTGCTATGTCTCCCGAATCCAGTTCCGTGAGAGTCGAGGATTGACTAAATCTACCTCTGTTCATATCAACAGTAAGTCTTTGAGCGGTTGCCCCAACGAACAGTGTTCGGTCGGAAACGTCAAGAATTTCGGCGGTCGGGCCCGACACACCGTCCAGTGTAGACTGTACGATGTCTCCAACATTGAAGAATTCACCAGCGGATGTTAGGTTAACATCAATTTCATACTTGTCCCTTTTAAAGTGTTCTAGGACAGTAGCATTGAATGGTCTAACAGCATAATTACCAGACTCATCAAAAGTTCTTCTAGCTAAAGTTTCCTCTAGTTTGGAGTACTCGGTTCTATCGTATCGTTTTGTAATTACTCCGTTCTCTACTCGAAGAGTGTCGATGAAATCTTCATCTACAAAATTACTCGGAGTGTTTGAGGTGAGACTAAACGACTTGAACGATAGGACCGGATCGATTTGATACCGATCTGCACCGGGAGCTGAGAAGTTGTAAGAACCTCTAGCTGGGTCAACTAGAGTCGGATCGTCGATGTTGTCAACGACCTTCTTGTTTATACTTAGACCAATTCTGTTGGTGGGTAAGTTGAATAGTCTTACGCCTTCTGGTGCGTTTAACAAGAAACCGGGGTCGGACAGGGAGGTTTTTTCTATGTCCCCGGTGCCTGATAATCTGTTAGGGACAATTGTCTGTGGTGTAACATGAATGAAGAAACCATCGACATAATATACCCCTGTATCGATAGAAAATGCTTTAGCGTCTCCGGTGACTGCCACGGAATCTGTGGTTGTCCCCTTCAGTGCAACATTTATATCTTGAGTTGTGCTGTAAACACTTTGTCCAAGAGAAAAAGAATCCGATCCAGTCCCACCACCACTTAAATATTGAAGGAATAAAACTGGGTAGTTGTCATCTGTTCCCGACCCTCTACCGTCCTCAACATGAATAACTTTTGCTTTCAGGTCTGCGTTGGAACCTGTTCCTGATATGATATCATTCTTTAAAAGACTGTAAGATGCACTTGAGGTGGCCGAGTTTAACCTTACAAAAGAAACAGTTTTCTCGGTCATGTATGACCCTAGAACGGGCGTGCCGTTCTTGAATACATGATTACCAAACCTCTCGATCTGACTCTGTAAAGCAGTTTGTAATTGTGTAAGCTCTCTGGCTTGAACCGCGTACCCAGGCTTAAATAAAATCTTTAGATAATTCTTTGATTCATCAAAGTCATCATAGTACGGACTGCCGGATGTTAGTTCAGGATCATAAGATGGCATTCGTTTTCTTCTCCCTAGAAGTCAATGACCAGTTTAATTTCTTCTTCTTGGTCTGAGTTTCTTTGCACAGGTCTTACATTCTCTATGTATAACACTTCTCCACTGTATGGTGAGAACTCGGAGTCAATAATTTCTGTTATGTTACCGGAAAAATTATTTAATGATAACGATTCGCCAATATGAAGTGTCTTTATGTTACCGGTTGTAAATATATCAACCGTGGATCCAGCCGCACCCCCACCAGTGCTACCTGTAGCGTACCTAGCATTCACTACAATTCCTTTGGCTCCGCTGGTTGATCCGACCACCGAGGCGTCTAGTTCTTGACCATTGAGATTGAAGGAAGCGTCTGGGAAATATGTTCTGACCTTTTTGGTAAGTCGGTGTGTGGTTTCAATGTTTGTTGCTTGTGGTTCTATTTTGGAGATGACACCGACTGGACTACCGGAAACTGAAACCGAACCATCAGTTTCGTTTATACCTCTCAACCCAAAAATTTTCTCTCCATCAACTAAAGTCCCCCGTGAAACTTTAGGACCAACAAAGTCACCCACCACACCATCGACAAGAATTTTTCCTGTTTCACCAACAGAATCACTCTGGAAAGATAATACTTTACCGGTTGATCGTGAGTCTAAACCGATTACTATATCATTTTCCACAAACGATCTGTTATAGAACGATCTAATGTTTGAAGTCTCTGATATAAACCCACCAGATCCGCCGGTGAAGACGGCGCCGCTGGTTTGACCTTTTCTAATTTTACCGGCAGTGATTCCGATGGGTTCTTCACCCGAAGCTGTGGCTCTAAACTGTCCATTTTCAATCGAAATCTTTAGAGATCCAAACCCGAGAGTCCCGATCCAATCGACTACAGTTCCTCTTGCCTGATTTGTGTTGAATTCACCCTGACAAACCTTCTCACCAACAGTGAAGTCGGTTTCAAAATATCGAACACCAGAACCCCCACCGTCAATATTGGCAAAATTGACTACACAAATATTATTTGGATTTTTCACCGTTAACAGTGTTTGTTCTTCATTAAGAGAACCGACTCTAGTACCAGCACTAATCCCAGAGGAAAATCCAGAGTACTCTGGGTTTTTTATGACCGAAAACTGACGATAGTCATTCACTACGTCAAATTT
>CETC01021001.1_pt1 | contig 10978 bp, 4 predicted proteins | sample 326911 | NCBI WGS metagenome assembly CETC01 (sample SAMEA2622694, study PRJEB7988) | marine metagenome | isolation source: saline water (ENVO:00002010), including
GGCACCGCTATAAATCAAATTAATGACGCTTCTGATTGTGTACTACATGAACTGATAAGATGCCCAGAGCCCAAGGCGCCGGGGACCTATACTGACGGAATAGATTTTGAACTAAAAATAAACAATCTAGACTTTTACAAAACATTACCAGCTAATGACGTAACAGGTAGCTTTAGCGGTTCATATATTGACGATAATGGAAACGAGGTATCCGAAACTATTTCTTTTACTGTAAGAAAGTATTTGGTTTGCAAGCAGGGGCAACCTATGACTTTTGAAAACGGTGCTATATTTATACCTTCTGAAGACATTTATATTAATGGAGAGTATATTCTCGATGAGACATATCACCCAATAAATCCTGTATACCTCTATTCAAGTGATTCTGGTGAGGGTGACTTTATTATTTCTCCGGAAAACTTGAATGCTTGTTCGGCCTTAAATGGCAGCTGGGTGCAGCAGGATGGCGATTACGTATGTATGAACTATACTGCGTCAAACACTATATTAAACTACTACATACTTCATAGAGAATGGATGACCCTTAAAATAAAAGGCGAAGTCCTGCTCCCTCATCCGTTAAAGGAGTTAGTGTCGGCCCCTCTTCTGCTTTGGGAGCAAGGCGAAAAAGACGCATATTTTACTACAGACGGATCAGAATATAATAACTCTTATAAAAAAGTTAAGAATGGCGAAATACAGACTCCTACAGAAGCTGGATACACTGGAACTGTAAACGAGCAATATACCGTCTCCGGGGGTTACGAAATATTCTACAATGGGCAAAGGTATAGAATAGGCCAAAAATTTGACGGTGTCAGCGGGGAAACCTCTTGGACCGGCACTCTCAACTCCAACGGCGGAGAATACATTACAACAAAAGGAACAGAGACTTCCTTTGCTGCTCTGTCTAGCAGCTCAGAAATAGAAATAATATCCGGAAACCCAATTATATTTAGAGAGGGAACAGGATTTGTCGAAAACGAATCGCCCTTAAGTTCTAATGTGGACGATATGGAAGTAAACGGAGAAAGACTAATAGTAGAAGGAGGACCTATAAAAATTGTAGAAGATCTAGGTCGCTTATCTAATCTAGGCTATTCCGAAGAAGAGCCTTGTGGTAATAAAATAACTAGTCAGATATCGCCAAGAACTTTAGGGCAAGCGGAAAAGTTCTCTCCCGGCAAATTCACTGCTACTTCTGATTCTAGCTATAAGATTAATCCAGCAAGTTGGGAGTCGGATACTTGGATATATAATTCTGAAGGCGCAATTCGGTCAATAAAGCTGCACGACGCTTTTGTTGAAGGGAACGCTTTTGCTTATTTAAGTGAATCCTCTTATAGGGTAATAGGCTTCGGAAGCGAAGACTATAGATTTTTAGAGGCAGGCATAACAGAATGTGAAAATTATGTAGACCTAGAATTATCTCAAAGCATAGACGGAAGTGATATAACTATAAATAATGGCGGAGTTCTTTTCTATGAAGGTTTTAGAATTCCTTATGCTCCTAAAAGCAGAGATCAGTTTCCTGAAGTAGAGCCTTATGGTGGCTTAGCAAAGTCACAGACTGATACTAGAATTTCAGAGAGATTTTCTGAATTAATAAATTTGTACGCTGGTTACGTTGTTAAAAATGCTGATGCTTTCGTATTTGGAAAGGGAGAAATTGCCTTACATGATCTAAAGGTAAATTCAGAGCTTAGGTCGACCCAAAGGATAAGGGCATACTCAAATTTATTTTTACATACATCAAACTCAACAACAATAAGCGAAGGCCCGATAACGACAAATGGAATTGAAGAGAGTTATAGATATATAATTTCAGAAGGGCAAGTAACTTTGCCTGTAATCACTGCGACTATTAAGGCGAGCTATCATAGTAGAAAGTTTGATAGCGAAACCTTAGCTGTTTTTGGGTTCGATTTAGGCTTAGACCAGTTTAAAAACTCTTTATCTAATGGCATAAGGTTCAAAAAAGGCGGTTATAAGGAGATCCCTGATACTAAAAGTATAACCTTTACGTCAGAGATAGCGTTAGTTGGTCAAGATGCTTCCGCGGGAACTCTTACAGTCCAACCTTTACCAGTGAACTTAGAAGCGGGCGAGATAGTAGAAAGAGACTCAAATAACTATATTACCTTGACGGAATCTGCGAACGTGGGGGCGACTTCAATAAAAGCTACGCTAACCGGTGAAATAGGAAATGGTAAATTTAACAGAGTTGTAACTCTTTCCCACGAAGACTCTGTATATGATTCAAGTAATGATGCGTTAAGGGGAACGCTTTCTCCCAACCACAATAGAAATAACATAACCTCTTTGACTGATGGGCAAATCGCTGACACTCCTAACTCTTGGATTAGTTCATTTGGGAAAGGAGAAAGGTTTGCTGCGGCCGTATCACTTACTCAAACTGAAGTACAGGCCTTAAAGACAGGAGGGAGCCTTGTAGTGCAGCATTCTAACGTTATCCCAAAAAGTATTTTTGAAGGAGACTATAACTCAGGAAGGTCTGACATAGCTCTCAAACATCCAAAAATAGAGTACACAAATGGAGACGTTAAGATATTATTTAAGCCGGACACGGCAAATGGTGGCCTAACTCAAGCAGACGAACATTTCGTAGATACAGCGGTAGACGCTTCGGATGACGGGATTGGCTCTGCTATCGAGAACTGGCAGGCGCAGTTTATAAGATACCATTTATATGATAATAGTTACTCTGGCCAGAATCTAGCTACTGCGTCAATTGTCGACGGCGGTATAACTAAAACAATAACAGCTAAAAATAATTTCTTCATATATGACGGTAGTGGGAGTATTGAACCAATAAGTAGCACTGGCTTAAATATAAAATCTAAAGAAATAGATCTAGGGAGTGAAATATATATATACAGAGAAGTATTAAGCGGTGAAATAGTAGCGGGACGAAAGTATTTAGTCTATGGCCGCGGGTCTATATTCTATCATGACACACAGATAAATGCGGATAACAGTTTTGAGATTGAAAGTGGTTCAGAAGAATTTTATACAAACGTTTTTATAGGGAATTCCGAAAGAGGTGCAGAGTTTGATTCTATTCCTTACTACGAAACATATTGGGACCCAACTAATGATGGAACAGAGGTGGGAGACGGCTCTTACCCAATCGACATCCCAATAAACAAAAGACAAAGAAGAGTATGTTCACCGAAAGTATATGAGTTAGTATACTCTAAAGACTATGATGGAAGGTCTAATCTAAGCGCTGGGGATATTTGTTATGTGTACGGAGAAGGCGGCGTTAAATATAAGGATAAACCTATTTATGCCACAAATAAATATATAGCAGTATCTACGCAAAACTGGGACGACTCAGACGGCACTCCTAGCGAAACAAACTATCAAATATTTCCAGAGAGCTTCGTTTATGGCGGCAGCATTAGCCCGACAATAGGACACGAATACGAAGAAGAGCAAACTGGCATAATAAACCCAGTCCATGGAATATACTACTTCGCAGAAAACAAATTCACAGAAGGTTCTTTAACCAAGAGGCAAGTTCAGATAGACAGAGATACAGACGTAGTCTTTTATAGAAAAGTACACGCACTAGAGGGGCTAAAACAAAATAAAGAGTATTATATATTTTCTAATAATTTAGAAAAACATCCAGAAGCGGAGGTTGACGAAGACACTGGCATCTTGAGTTACTCATCTACAATTACAGTGTCCCAAGTAGATGGCGAAGAGATAACAGTGAGTGCTTTGCCCTGCAATCTATATACAGGAGAAAAAATAAAAATAGACGACAGCAACTACATTGAAGTAAGAAGAGATATCGGAAAAGGCAGCACGAAAATGTTCGGAGAAGTAAATGGAAGTCTAGGAAGTCTTCCGGTCAACTTGACTCGAACAGTAAATGATTCATTATCGACATATAGGAGCTCGGTTGAGGTAGGTGATGCTCCTAATTCCACCAGCTATACTCCAAGGGGGTCAAAAACAAAAGTAGGAGGTGCTAGCTCTGGTTATATGTCTTTTGCTTCAGCTACTAATACCGGGGGCAACGGTATGCCGAGAGTGGGAGGTGGAGTTAGAAATAGCATTATAGCTCTAAGAAATGCAGCGACAGTAAAAAAAGCAGGGGTCTTTAAGGGGATAACGCCTATACCTTGGGAAGAAGACAAACATAAGGATGACGAAAAATACACTAGTATAAAGATGGGTGAGTCTTTACTCGAAGGTTCAACAAAGCCGAGTTACCCTTTGACTAGTGGTCTTGTGGAGCTTATTACTGGTGAGGGGTATTTTAATTCTGGGCCAGATTCTCCTTTTGGCTACCCAGCTCCAAGAAAATACCTTGCTCACCGGGGCGTAAGCGATGTCGAAGACCTTCATGATATGGATACAAAGCCCTATCTCGCAGAAAAAGGAGTGGGAGAAGAAACGGTTGATTTAGAATACCCGGGTAGAAGAAGTAATGTGGTAACCACAAATTTTGGACATTCCCCCGCAGGAAGTTTTATTGTGAAAGGTGGTGGCTATATACTTTATCCAGTAAATGCAGATGGCTCTAATATAGATTTTGAATTGAAGGGGTTAGTATTGAAGAACCACCAATATGGAACAATCTCAGCTGACGCGAAAAAACATTTAAGAAAAATAAATAAGTATACTTATAGGCTTACGAGAAGAATAGCGGCAGGAGAGGTTTTTAGAATGCGCACATGGGATACTTTTCGATCCTCTTCTGATAATTTTGCAATAACAGAGTCAAGTGATCCAGAACTTCGTTGGGATGCGGAAGCTAGCGCTTTTGCCGGTAGACTGTTTTCTCAACATTTTGTAAAAGGAACTGGAAATGAACAGGTTTACAGAATGCCCTTAGTTGGCTCGGACCATTGGTACTGGAGGGGTTTGGACACTTTTAGGGATATCGCTCCCAATAGGGTTCCTATGCCACTTCTTGAATCAAAGCCTATTCATCTTGAGAATGAGACGAGAGTTCAAGCCGGGATTAGTTACCGAGTGATGTACGCAGAAGGTTATGTCAACGATGAAATTGTGAAACCATTATATCTCAGGGGAGAAGAAGGGGATTCGGTTGATTATTCTCTAAACAATGCATACTTTGTCGTCTACTACGAAGTAAAGGATGGCGAAGTGGTTAAACATGCTAATGGAGCCCCAAAGGAAAAGAAATACCATTATGGCGAGGTATTTGTCGGAGTTTCTGGATATCCAATGTTCCAAAGAAGTAACCCTCGAGTGTTTGTAAGAAAAGAGTCTGGAACCTACGGAAACGCTCCGGAACAAGGCTGGAGTAATCAGTGGTCTATGTTTATGACTTCTATAAATTCTGGCCCAGAGAATAACACTACTTCTTTGTGGCATGATTCTATATATGGCGACGTTATGGGTTTTCTGCATAATAGATGTCATTTGCATTCTTTAGACTTTCAGTCTAATAGGTACGGGCACCTGTTACAGACTTTTGCTTATGGAATCAAACCTGTAAAAAGGTCTGAAGCCGCCCCGGGCTATACTTTCTTAGAGGGTTCTAACGCGCAACAGTCATGGTTTAGTATTGTGTGGGCTTCGGTGGACGATGCAGCGACACTTCAGACTCAACTAAATGACTGGTTCTTTGAATCATGTCAAGTTTATAGGCCAGATTACATAATCGACACTGTAAAATGCATAGATATCGGTCAAGATATTAGGAAAGGCCTAAAAGGCAAAATGCTGCCATTTCGTTCTCCTTCTTTTAACGAAAGGCAATCGGGTATTTGTTGGGTAAATAATGGGGTATCTGGAGCAAACGAAGAAAAGGACTGCTACAAGGAAGAAGGAGCTTGGCTTAGGTTGAGAGACCGCGTAGAGGTTACTTTAAATAGAAGATTAGGCCATGCTCGGGGCACCTATAAGCCAAAAGAAAATGTTTCTTTAATGAGTCTGAGCAAGTTGAAGAAAATAAGAAAAGCAATACGGCCGGGTATAAGCAGCTTCTTTAAAGACAAAGCTTCAAAAGGGCAAGACCATCTTTATAAGAGTGAACCTTTTAGAACAGACGAAAACGCTCTCATAGAATATTTAATAAAGCAGAGAAAGTACATATGGAAAAGCAACGTGCCCGGCCATGTTTACGAAAAGAATAAAAGTATATCAGATGGCGAGGGGTACTTCATTCAAATGCAATGTGCAAAAGCAAGAATAGGAGATACTGCGCCAGACATGAACGTCTGGTATGATCCTGATGATCCTTGGGGTGCGTGTGCTCCTAGGTTTTACTTTACGAAACTTGTGCCTTATGCTTTTGACAACAACACGGGAAAAGCTTCTGAAAATTCGAAAAGTGCCGTAAGCTTAAAACAGTTTCAGCAGATGGAGATGTATTTAAGAGGTATGTCTGGCGGCTTCATTGATCAAGAATCAGACCCTACTTCTGATAGGCTTGACTATGGTGGCAATGTAGAGCTACATGAGTTATCTCGTAGTATACCGGTTTGCACCTTGTCAAAAGACTATGACTATTTATTTGAAAACTTAGCTTTTCAGTCTTTGGATAACAATCCTAAGCTTACCTCTAAAGAGGCTTGTGAGGCGATTGGTGGAACATGGGACGAGGACCAAAAAACTTGTTCAGTTATAAACTACCAAAACGTAGAAGTGTTTTATGACCAAGAGGATTTGCACATTTTTAGGCAAAGAAAATACAAAATAGAGAGACGCTTAAAACTGCCAGCATTAAGCCAAGACGGGTCTTATAGTATTGTTAGATTAGGTGAACGTTTTAAAGTAAACGGCAAAGTTGTTTTCATGAGTTTTACTCCGGAGACAATAGGTCAATCTTCAACTTTTAAAGATGTATATATAGAGACCGTGATAGACGCAGGTCGTAGAAAAAATTACAACATACCTATTAATCAGTCATATACAGTCTATCGGCCGGATGGGACAAGTTTTTCTCATATTGTGGACATGGAAGACACAAGAGTATTAGAAGACATCCAGAGCAAGGCTCAAATTTCATGGCCTAACAAAGGCGCGAGAGAATATACTTTACAAAGTAAATCTAGCCCTATTTCAAGTATAGGAGATTGGACGCCAGTAAGTGAAGACACTTATTTTACATTGAAAAAGACTCATTCGTATGAAAATTTCACGATTGGCGAAACTGCTAATTGGAGAGAAGGCGACGAAATGGAAATAGGCTTCAATTGTCCGGAGCTTTCGCAATATCAACAGATAGAATTCAGAGTAAAAGTTTATAGGCTTGAAAATCCAGTGGGCAACATGGTCCTTCAAGGTGGAAGAAGATTCATGCTTGCAACAATGAGAGACAAGAATGCGGCCAATCCAATACCGGTTGCTTGGACTAATGAAAATGAAATAGATGGATCATCGCCGCCGTCGCTGGCTATAGAAAGGTCTGGTTATATTTATTACAGCAAAAAGCATAAGGCTGATGTGCCGTTCGCCGAACTAACACGAATACGTACAGATGCTGAGGTGGGTGCGTATGTAAATATTAAGTGGGCTCCTTATTTGTTTGAGGCAAATGGTGTGATCGAAAACTTGAAATACAAAATTGAGTTTAGAATTCACACTGTTTACCCCAATGACTATGACGTCGAGTCAGAATGGAAGACAATCGCAAAATTTAAAACACCGAAAAATTCAACTATAACTTATACAGACAAAGATATATATGAGTTTGAAAACATTTCATATAGAGTGTTAACCTCAGCTCCTTCATCTTCAACTTCAAGATGGATATCTCCTATGCTTAGATATGACAGAATGATTCAACCTGATAGTCCAATTGGTTATGGGCCATTACAAAATATAAAACTCAGGGCAGCATTGTTTAATCAATTCTCTAACGCAATAAATTTGTTGAGAGAGGTTAGAATGGACATCCCGATCCAAGTTAGGCATAAAGAGATTGTAAAACAATGGATTAAAAAAGACAAAAGAATTAGCAATGACGACAATTCTGATGTTTTATTATGCGGAGGCGACTACGGGGATACCGTATTTACAAACGATGAGCAGGACTCGACAGATTACAGAGAAGAGCTTCCGCGTATGGGGTACTATGCTCATCATGAGATGATGCCAGCTTGCCCGAAAGTTCTTGTTTCGTCCGTTGTTGGTTCGTTGGCAAGTTATAAACTTAACCAAAGTAGGACAGTCGCTGGGGAATTTATAGGTGAGTTCGAGGGGGATTGGAATGTTGAATCGGGTTACTTTAGTGTGTGCGCGTCAAAGGGTTTTGGTTACTACTCTAGGCCTTGGATGGATTCTGGCGGAACCGCTTGGATAATAATGCTGTATCAGCAGAATGATATTAAGATAGAAATACCTAGGACTCAGTCTTCGGCATATGCGATTCCTTATTTTATGAGACCCTTGATGCGAGGGGAGCAGGTTAAAATTTCTGGACTTTTGGAGAATCATTCTGGGGAGTCCAAATGGACTAAGTCGAACAAAGGCTATTACGAAGTAAAAGAAGAGGACCCCAGCTTAGCTGAGTCTATGGTATTCTGCAGGGACTTAGCAGACCACGGCGGAGAAGGGGATCATGTATACGGGTTCTACGGAGAAGGCCAACATCGCTGGTGGTTTGAGGACAGACAACAAAAACATACCTCTAGATGTAAAGATATTATTGGGGCGCTTGAGTTAAGGGCGCCAGAACTGGGGACCTCCGATACTGGTTTAATAGGTTTGCCGGGTGGTAATATTTCATTTAATGGAACTAAGCATGTTTGCCCTAAGGGTGGAGCGTTTAGCACTCAATGCTTTAGCACTAGAGCTAGCACTGGCGACAACAACATGACTATGAAAATTCCCGTTTTTGATAAGGTTAGATTTTTGCCATTTAGCAACGCTACTGAGCATGATGGCGGGACCGGGTCTTTCTTATATCTTCCTTACAAATTCCTAAAGAAGCCTGACAATATAGGGTTTGGCCCCACAGTCAAAATGGTAAGGATGACTGAGTGGTTATCTCCAATAGATGAAAGATTTTAGAGTATGAAATATTTTGACCCTAATGAACCTTTAGAATTTTCTCTAACGAGTGATATAAAAGTTTCTTCGGTTGACACTTCCGACAGGATTCCGCAAGGTAAAAAAGAAGAGTTAGAAAAAGAGGACTTAAAGCTTCCGAGTAAGTCTAAGATGGCTTTTAATTTTTTTAATTCTGTTAAAAACTTCGGCAAAGACTTGTTAGATGGCAAAGAAGTATTAGCGAAAAAAAATATAACAGAAAAAAGGCTAGAGGTCTGCTTAGATTGCCCAAAGCTAATGAAAGACGAAGGAAGATGTTCTCTTTGTGGTTGCTACATAAAAGCTAAAGCAAGAATGATGCAAGAGTCCTGCCCGATAGGAAAGTGGTAAATAAGACCCAATAATAATGGGTAATAACAACAAACTATTATAACTATATAATATTAATGTGTTTATTTATTAATAAATTAGAAAAAATCTGTTTGGCATGATTCTTGCATGTAATATATATTATGTTTAATCGAATTATTAAATGCGGACTGGTTGTTGTTTTAACATCAGTGTTATCCACGGTTGAAGCTCGTCCTAAAAAGGATAAAGAGAAACCAGAAAAACCAAGCCCCGAGAAGAAGGTAGATCGCGAAAAAATTAAAGAGCGCCTTAAGGCGGCTTTTGATAAACGTAAGAAGCGTAGAGGAGACGCTAAGAAGCGCGGGAGCAAACTTAGCCATAAAGGTAGAACTTTCGGCAAGCTTGTTAGAGATGACGCGAAAATCAAAGAACTAAGAGAGGAGTTCAAGAAAGCTGCTGAGAAAATGAAGGGCGGCTTTGACAAGTCCAAGTGGAAGGATGCCAACGACGAAGAGAAGGAAGCACTTCGGGAACAAATGAAAGCTTCTCGTAAAGAATGGGCAGAAGCAATGAAAGCTCATCAAAAAGAAGTCCACTCAAGAATTAAAGAGATTCGTGAAGAGTTTAAAAATAGTAGAGATAAAGTTATTGACGGTAATAAGCCGGGCGAATAATTTATTTAATAACACTCAAGATAGCTATATGTTTTAGTAGCTCCTCTTGATTTTCTAGGATTATTTTTTGAGTAACAACGGTTTTAGGGTAGTTGAATTCGAAGTCTACCCTAATTCCGTTTTCTTTTTCTCTAGGGGTGACAATGTCCTGTATATAGTCAAACATTCCTCTTTTATTCAAGAAACTCCAGTACATATCTTTCATTTCTTGTTCTGATTCTAGCAAAACATCTAGTTTATAATCGCATTTTGACACGCTGGTTACATACCTGAATGGTAGTGTCTCGGTGGGAGGTTCTGAGAGCCCTGCATGTATAATGAGGTTCATACCTTAAAGTATTACACTTAACCTATTTTGGTGTGTATATTGTATAACCTGCCTAGTGGTGGGATAAGTTAATTAAGTATGAAAAAGATTACTATTACTAATGTAGGCGTGATGTCTTTAGCTAACTTCGCTGGAGCTATGGGGGCAATCACGGGAGCAATAAAAGCCATTGTGTTGCCTGTTCTAGCTTTAATAGCCGCAGGTACGCTTGGTGACGTAGATGCAGCTATCAAGGGCGTTAGTGACGCAGTTTCCAAGGACATTGGAAGCGTACTGTCTTTTGGTATTGCTGGCTGGATTGGTGGAGCGGCTTACGCTTGGATCACTAATTGGGTTCTTAAGGTTACCAAGGGTATTACTCTTGGGACTAAATAAGATTTCTCGTGCAAAAATGAAGCCGTCCTCTTACGGGGGCGGCTTTTTTTATAGAAAAACCCCCTTGCAAACCAAGGGGGCTCCACTCGTTTCTCAATCTTTTTACCGTAAATTAGTTAACGGAGTTCCACAGTTTGTGGTATTCTTTTTGTTTCTCGGGTGAAATAAAAGGAGACTGTTGGAAAGCTGGCAGATCTGTAGATCTGGGAACCGAAGGGCTTTCTGGGACCGGCTCTAAGGCTTCATT
>CETC01019150.1_pt1 | contig 10904 bp, 3 predicted proteins | sample 326911 | NCBI WGS metagenome assembly CETC01 (sample SAMEA2622694, study PRJEB7988) | marine metagenome | isolation source: saline water (ENVO:00002010), including
ATCATAGTTAAATTGTGTTGGATCTATACATCCATATATATAACCACAACTACCATCATCGGTATTCGCAGTTGAGTTATAGTTACACGCGTTAGTGTCCGTACATCCTAAAACTACACCAATACAACTACCATCATCATTACACGCGTTTGCATCATAATTAAATGCATTCGGATCCGTACAGCCACTTGTAAGACAACAAGAACCATCATCTGTGTTGGCTGAAGCGTTATAATTAAAAGCATTAGGATCAGTACAACCATATATAAATGGAATACAGCAATCATTATCATTAGCCGCGCTGTAAGTGCTAGATCCATCATATGTAGGAGCATCGGGATTAGTACTATTACAAGGCGTGTTTACATCTTGATTGGTATTTGTTAATTGATCATAATTAGTAGCGGTTGGATCCATACATCCATATATAAATGGATAACAAGTTCCATCATCCGTATTAGCATTAGCATCATAATTAAAAGCATTCGAATCTGTACATCCATAGATATATGTAAAACAACTTCCATCATCCCAACAGGCGTTTGGATCAAAATTATTAAAATTAGAATCTGTACATCCACTAATATAACAACAAGAACCATCATCAGAATTTGCAGCGGCATCATAATTAAATGCGTTTGAATCAGTACACCCAAGCGCTATTGGAACACAACTCGCATCATCAACATTCGCACTAGGATTATAGTTACCAGCTAAAGGATCTGTACATCCATATATAAATGGAATACAAGAACCATCATCTAATGTAGCATTCGCATCATAATTAAAGGCGCTTGGATCTGTACAGCCCTCGTTAGGTTCAGTAAACGACTGTATATCACTCCAACTACTAATACAAGTGGCGTTAGGACCATTTGGCCCATAATCACCTATTTGCATTATTCTATATTCCCAATTATCACCATTGCTAGCAATGTTTAGAATTTCAGTCCAAACTGTACCAACAATATTTACAGTTGTATTAGAAAGTAAGAAATTACGATCAGGATAACTACTTATAGCGCCACTAAAATTAGGCCAATAACTTGCAGTCCAATTCTCATTAGCACTAATATTTCTTAATTGTAACCAAAAATACTCATAACCACTCGCGTCGATTACGTCTACATTTACACTAGTATTATACCATTGTATTGAAACAATTGGATTTTGAGGATTACTTGTATCTACGCTAGCGGGTATATTAGTATCAGGTTTATTACAATATTGACAAGAACCATCATCTATAGTCGCATACCAAGTAGTGTTTTGGAAGGTACCACTAGTTATATTACAAGTATCTCCACCTGTTGCTGTATTATAAGTTGCGCAACCCTCATAAGTACATCCAGTATTAAACGTTGCGTTAGGATCATAATTCGTTGCAACAGGATCCATACATCCATGAAAACCACAACTTCCATCATCCATAGCAATACCTTGTAAATAAGGATCACCATCAGCGGTAACTTGAGGTGTTGTAGGTAATCCTGTGTTAGGATCAACAAAAGTATAGTTTTGGGCGTTTGGATCTGTACAACCAAAGTATAAACAACTATTATCACTAGTGTTAACATTAGGATCATAATTAGAAGCTGTATAACCTTGAAGCCCATATGTATTACCATCCATACATCCATAAACAACTGCTTCACAACAATAATTAAGAGGTTGACCAGTTGCGTCACCAGCGTTTAATATATTATCACCTCCACAACTTGTATTTGCTGTAGGATCATAATTAAAGGCAGCGGCTAGTGTACATCCAATAATCATATCTATACAAGATCCATCATCCGTATTGGCATTTGGATCATAATTTACCGCTGTAGAATCTGTGCATCCAGGAAATACACAAGAATTATTATCTGTATTTGCTTGAGAATTATAATTAGAAGCTGCTGGATCTGTACATCCAAGAACCGCCGCTATACAACTATTATCATCTATAGTTGCGTTTGGATTATAATTATAGGCTTGTGGGTCTGTGCAACCATATAAACTAGTAGTTGTAACTGTTTTTACTAATCCTATACCTTGAGTACTAAAGTCAGAAGTGTCAAAATTATTTGCAACTATTCCAGTAGTAGAAGATATTTCTACATCTTCACCAATAATATGTCCAAACCATTTACCCTCTTTTTCAATAAAATCTGTAATACCACCACGTTCTAAATTTGTAATAAATGTATTAACAGACCAACCTTCTTTTTCATATAAATTAAAATATTCACCATCTTGTTCTAAAAACCCATCGTCATCAAGTGTTTTATTAACTTTAGCTTGTGAACCTTCATAATTTATAGTTTTAAAAGATTTAATACTTTCTGGTAATTCATTTAAAATAACAGTAAATCTTGAAGGAACAAACGTGCTACACCCTTCGTCATAAAAAGTATTTCTATCAACAATTTCATCGTGATGTTTCCATAGTCTTCCATTTTTAAATGTATAATATTCGTTAGCACAACTAATACCGTTTTCAGGACAAAATGATTTAAAACTAACCCAACCTTTTACGTTTTCTTTAAATGAAACTGACTTAGAAACTTGCTCAGTTGTTTGGGTTAACGTGACATTATATTCACCTTTTTTATCATCGTAACTACCAATTATTTCTTCGTTTAATTTTAAATTATCTCTAAACCAATCTTTCATCCCATGGTCAGATATAGGTGTTAAACCATCTTTAGATAATCTTATAACAACGCCTCTAACTTTATCTGTAAAATAAGCCCTATAAGATTCAGAAGCAAAAGATTCTGGGTTTTTAGATATACCATATTCACCAACAAAAGATCTGGTATTTCCAAGAACTTTATCAGTTGCAACTAAATTTGCATTACCATCCGCATTAAATACAGCGTCTTTGTTTGCTAGTATTTGTAAAATTTTATCTTCACAAAGAGTAATTAAATCAGTATCTCTAGTGTGTAGTTTTTGTATACTACCATAAATAGGATTTATATCTTTAGTTATTTTTTCCGCCGCAATAAATTGATTTAAATTATTTACTCCAGAAGTAGAATTGTATAATCCAGAATATATTAAACCGTGTTTTCTAATTTCTTGTTTATATGGTTCACTTAATGTGGTAGAGGCTTTTGGTCCTTTATCGATAACAACTTGATTATAATCATCTCTTATTCTATTTGATTCTACACCATTATTAAAAGAATAACAATTAAACCAAGATAAATTAACTAATTGTTTAGAAACATCTTTATCAATTTTTAAAAAATAAGTAAAATTATCACTTGAAATATTTTCAAACGGAGGGAGTAAACTTAAAATTTTAGCTTTAACACAACTCCCGTCTGGTCTAGAAAAAGTAATAGTTAAATCTTGTCCAGCAAAAACACTATCATTAGCTTGGTTACTTAATTGAACAACATTTCCATTCCATGCAACAACCGTTGTGTTTGGTGGTACTATTTCAGTAAGTGCATTTGTACTTACTATAGAGCCAATTGGAGCAAATGTGTAGTTTGTTTCGTTATTTATTTCTAAAGGAAAAGCACTATCTACTTCATGATATATATCTAAACCAACATCTTCTTTAGGTTCTGTTTCCCATATAGCTGGATTTTCTGGTATTTCTTGATCATTAATGTTTACAAATACGTCTTCTACAAATTGTATAGTACTAGAAGTATTATGGTTTGCAATACTACCATCAACTGGATTAAATGCAGGAGATACAGAAGGATCTGTAGGATCTTTATCAATAGGTATTCTATATGTTAATCTTCTATTTCTCGAATGCCCAAATTTTTCAAGTTCATCAAAAGTAGCTTCCCACGCTTGGTTGTCCGTAGCCCAAGGCTGAGTAATATTAACAGAAACATCGTTAGGACTCATGTGAGACAAAGTATATCTTATAATCGGCGCGTCGGTTATTGTATATATAGTAGCGTTAGTATCTCCTGAGAATTTAAATTTTTTATTTTTTTTAAGTTGAAGAATTACTGATTTTTCATCTTTATGAGCTGGGTTTGTAGTGTGCGATCCAAGTCTCCAATGTTTTAAAAGATCATCTTTATCATCCCAATCATACAAACCTTCATAATAAGCTTCAGCTACCAAGCTATATGAATGTTGGTCATCACTACAACCATTCTCACAATAAGTATTACCACTAGGACAATAGACATTTTGCAATGGCATACACCACTTAGCGTAGTTCGCTTGATCTCCAAAAGTTCCTCCAAAATTAGCACTAGTGTGAAGTTGAAAATCATTTTCTTGATAGCTACTAGCATTATATTTACTAGATTGAATTTGTCCAAAACTTAAATCCATCCATACTTGACCATTTGAATCTTTCCATATACCTTTGTGATAACCAGATGTCGATGTTTCGGGTATAAGAGCACTTACCTTTGTGGTTGGATAACCCGGGTGAGAAGTAGAGCTATCAACAGGAGGTAACATTCCTTCTTCATTTAAAAAACTTGCTGCTGATTCGGGATAATATCCAGCGTAATAAGCAGAGTCAATAAACCAACCGCTATTATTCATCGCATTAGAACCATAAATAGCATCCCAATCTTCCCAAGTATTAGACGCGTTACCTATAGTGCCACCACCACTAGACAATCCGCTAACAGTCGATGCGTTATTAGATCCAGCATCAGCTATATAATGAAAATCAAGTGAGGTTACAACAGAATGAGTTTCTTCTATGTTTTCTATAGCTTGCGATATTATATAAGTACTTATATTTATATCGTTAGTTACTTTAACAAAAAATCGACCATCAAACTGTGGACTATTTATTACTTGTTTTTCGTAAATCATTACACCAGCATATGGATCTGGATTACTACCATCAGGCGTTGTCCACTCCTCTTCTATTGGTCTATCTAAAATTAAAGTGTATTGATCTGCAGGTGCTTCTTCAGAAGTAAAGCTAACTACATCATACGGTGCTGTTAATTGTTTAACACTCCCAACTTGAGTCGTGACTCTAACTTGTAATTTTTCAAAATCATCTAATGGTAAACCAACTTCATCCCACTTGCTTTTCTTTAAAATGATTTTTTTCTTAGTTTTTATAGGATAACCACCACTACTTGTAAAGTAAACCGCAGTTCCACTAGGTCCATAAGTAACATTATCTTCATCAACTTCTCCAATATTTTGTATTCTTGTTTTTATAAAATCTGGAGCTTCGTTTTCTATTGCTATTACTTTATATTTATTAGAATCACTAACGGGATCTGCTCCTTCAACTCCTTTTTTTAATATTAAAAAACTTTCTTCATCAACTTTATTTCTGTCTGAAGAAGGAAAACTTAACCAAACATTACCATCTTCTGCATCATAAAGTCTATCCATTGCTAAATTATAGTATTCATTGGAAGTTTCTTTAACAAATACTTTGTAATGTGTTGCCCACTCAGGTATACTACCAACAATATTAGTAGATATTTGATTTTGTTCTTTTGATTTATTTATAGGAATTTGAAAATCAGATTGTTTATTTGTAAATACTGGGGATTGTCTACCATATTTATCTAAATAAGATAATCCTAGCGAATAATTTCTAATTGATTTTAAAGATTTATAAGTTCCAGTAGTATCACAATTATTTCTATTTACTAAATTAGCACTTAAAAAAGAAGAATCTTCATCTATAGTATAGTTTTGTAAATAATTACCATAAACAATTCTATTTCCAGTAACTTCTTGTGCTAAAGCTGTTCTAGGTACATTATCCCAAGATCTAAGTAGTTGATTTTCAGGAAGTACCGAGCGTATTTGACTTGGTTTTACTTCATAAGTACTATTTAGTAATGTTAATTTATTTCCACGTATAGTATCTATTATATATACTGTAGGAGAATTAGATTCTTTATATAATAAATCTATTTCTACAACATCTTTAGGTAAATTTATATTATAATCACTAAGTACAGTTTTAGTAATTTGGTTTTCCATACCAAGATTATACGCTTCTGTAGGTTCATATTTAAAATCTCTTGGCTCAAATATAACATTAGTAAATGGTGCAAATGTAGAATATTCACCATCGTTATATTTATATCTATAAGAATATCTAGGAAATTTATTTTTGAATTTTTGTTTTTCAGATAATTTTACAGCCCAATTATACTCTTGTGGATTTGTTGATGTTAAGTAACTTATACTAACTATTTTAACTTCCCAAACTTCATATGTTCCAGCGGTAGCAGCGACAAATTGACCATACCAAGGGAATGTTGCCGCAAGATCATTTGCACCGTCATTTATTTGAGATTGTAATACTACCGAGATCTCATGTTCTTCTTGGGGTGGTGATGAATTACTACTTGGGTTAAATAATATAATATCATCTATGTTGAGAGATGTTGATTGTAATGGATCTTTTAAAAGTAAGATTGTCATTACGCTGCCCGCGGTTAAATTACCAGTGGATGGATCGTTTGGATCTATTAAAAAAGTTTGGAAATTTCCCGTGGTTCCATTGCTAATAAGTGTTTCCTTTTCAATATTTACTGCTAAGGCTTTTTTTGGTGAATTACGTATTACAGTTATATGTTTTTCTCGTAATAAAATACCTGTGTTAATGTTAATATTTTGCTCATCATTTACAAGCAAAGTATGATTTAAAGTCGCTCCACATGCTGAAGAAACACAAATATTTACAGGTGTAGTTCCAGCTATAGAGTTAGGTATATTTATTTTTTTAGGCTCTGTGATTCCATCAGTCCAAAACAACATGTCATCAACAATATTAATACCTGTTATAAGATTATCATGATTAAAATTTAATACTCTATCACGTCGAAATAATAAAAATTCACTATTAGGATTTCCTTGGTTATTAGTGAAATTTAAAGTACTATCAAAGGTAACACTACCACTAAGCGTAGTGTTTACTTCAATAATACCCGCGTTGCCCCAATAAGAAAGTGGGAATAATTGCGTTCCAGAACAATCGTCTATAGTTATAGTAAAAGTATTTAAATCAATACCACTAATACATCCCCCATATCCTGATCCTAAATCTGGAAATTGTAAATTTGGAAGAATTTGATCTCCAATATTTAGTGATATTAAAAACCAATAATCAGCAGAAGTAAATTGTAAATTACCATTTATAGTTGCGTTTGGACTATAAAGATTCCAATTAAGACTTGCTTGAAAAGGTGCGCCAGAATTTAAAGTAGGATAACTATCGCTCATAGCGTTAGCTACAGCAGGACTAGACATTCCCACTGTTAAAGACCAAGGTGTCCATGGGGGTTGGGATGGACCTGGAGTATTTAATGGTTGATCTATAGTGATTTTTATTACATCTAATCCAACGCCGTTTGTAAACGCTAAATTCATAGCTGTTGCTGTTACAATATGTGTATTAGGTTGTGTTAAACCAAATATACTTATTTCAGCACCTATAGAGTTATTAATAGGTAAATTTAAAGTACTCCAACTACTTTGTTTTATAAATAACTCGTGTGTCTGTACATAAACAGCAGTTGATGATCCTGGTGGGGTTTGTTCTTGTAAACCAACATACACACCATCATAAAGAAAACCTCCACCACTAACAAAACCAGGATTATAACCTATAGTAAAATCTACTTTTGGAGTTTTGTCTATGTTTGTTATTGTAACTGTATTGGTAGGAGAGTTATAATTACTAACACCTGTTACAGTCATTCCTACTTCTAATTGATTTAAAAAATCACTTGAAAAAGTCATTGTATCAACAGCGTAGATCTCGTCATTACTAATTACAATACCATATTCATCTATTAAAACATATTCACAATTAGTAGTGACTCCTGATTGAGATGACATATTAGTAGTAGAATAATCAGATCTTTTACGCACTATCATATCTGATAAACGAAGATTTTCTTCCCAATAAAACCCATGTCCATGTAATGGATTATTAGGATTATAATCTTGTCCAGAAATTAACCAATATAAATTATCATTTTTTTCATCAGAAATAGAACCTACGGTTTTAGCGCCTTGATTAGGTGTTACTGGCTGTATATTACATCCTTCAGTATTACCTAATATATTTTGAATAGTACCAACATTAGAATCTTCTGATGACAATACTTGGATGTTCATCGCATCTCTATATTGTCCATTAGGAACAAGTCTCTCATCGAGATCTTTGTTCATTTTACCACTGGTAAAATTATGCTTAATCTCTGGCATTTAATTAATGTTTAATTTGTTTCGATTTACCTCTTAAAATTTGAGTAATTTCTTCTAGTTTAATATTTGATAATCTTAGTTTTGCTTGTCTTATAGCTGCTCTTTTTTCTTTCTTAAATCTATTTACTTGATGTTCAGGTATATTAGATTTACCAGATAAAATAGCATGAGCAATCCATTTATATATAGCTTCTTCTGCAAATTTATGTACTTTCATTTCTTCATCTGTACCAAGACTATCACTTATATAATTTAATATTATAGTTTTTCCTGAAAGATTAGAACTAAAATATATTTTTCCTCTTTTATCATCTATATAAAAAGATCCATTAACTTGAGCGTGTTGAGGATCTAATCCATATCTTTCTCCATTTGCTGGCCAATAAATATCATCTTCATAATCATCATTACTGTTTTCAGCTGGCGCTGTTGATTTATAACTATCCCATGTTTCAGAATCTACCGCGGTAGCAATATTCGGTCCATTTGATAATTTACCATTAGAAGTAAAAGTATAACTACCATCTGAAACTTGATTAGGATTAATTGGATTTGATGTTTTAGAAGTTGGATATAGCACGTGTTGAATACCAGCAGAATCAACCCAACTAAGTTTTACATAATTAACATAATCTTGTGGTAAAGTTAATGTCATTGAAGCTGGGACAGTTACTTCAAAAGCTTTGGTTGATTTAAATGTATCAAAAGACAACTCAGCTAATGCTCTTTGAGCATGAAAAGCAATATCAATTCTACTTGCTGTTGATATAATTTTATCTTCTCCAACATAAACAACCATAAATTGATTAATAATATTTTGTAAAGAAGTAAATTGATAATCACCAAAATTAGTACTATTGTAATATCCTCGTGCGGTTTGATTGTCTAATAATCCCATGTGTTATATTTTAGGTTGTTGTTGAATAGTTGTCATATCCATTGTGTGCCCAGCCTGTATTACGTCGGGTTGTTTAATAGATACACCTGCTAATCTTAATATTTTATTTACAAGTTGGTTTTCTTCGGCTGGATGCAACTCGAAATCAACAGTAGAAGAATTTGCATTATACAAAGCTTGTTTATTCACTACTACATAAGTCCAATTAACTTTGGCGGGTTTTTTAAAATATATAATTTTCACAGGAACTACGGTTTTATTCTTGCTGCTAACACACCTCATGATATTATTGCGTATATTAGCTATTGGCCTCGTTTTACTAGGTCTTAATAAAGGACCTCCATGTAAACAATTATGAAAATCTTTTGTATTTAATATCTCACATTCTACACCGTCTTCTAATTCAATTCTATGCACGCGCCAAATTATAGTTGGAAGAATTTTAGCGTTTGGATCAGTTGCTGAACTAGTATAATTATTTATAGCTATACTTGTAGGTGTTCTTTCAAAAATTTGTAATTTTTCTTCTAACATATCATCTACATTAGCATAAATAGTATCATTACCCTGAGATTTTCTAGCGATATTTAAATCATAAAAATATTGTTCAAATATTTCCATTTGTGCTTGATCTGCAAATAAATTAAAATCTTGAGGTGATATATAACCTCTTTGCTCTTTATTAGCTAGCGCTAAAACTTTTTGATATACCGTATCTACACTTATTGCCATGATTTATTTTAATTATTATAAGGAAATAATCTATTTAAAGTATTTTTTCTTTTGTTACAACCACAATCTTTCCCTGTTTTTTCACTAATTTTGTTTACAACTTTCTTTATTCCAGTTGCTTTTGTTATTTTTTCTATTGAGTCACCTAATCCTCTTGATTTTTTATTTCTCATATAATTTTAATTTGTATTTGCAATCGCCCCGTAGAGCGACTGCATCTACAATTTGATTATTGATTTAATTTTTTCTCAACACTAGAATATATTTCCATACCTTCATCAGTTTTAAACCAAGCGGCTAAAGCTGAATAAGGGTGCTCATCAAATGGAACATTCATTAGTTTTCTATTATTAGAACCCCAAGAGATAGTTCTTTGATCTGGAGAAATTTTTAATATTTTTTGTTCAACTGCTCTAATACCAAAGTTTCTAAGAACAATATTTTCATCATTTACTAAATCTAAGAATAATTTAGGATTTTTCTTAGCAAATATAAGTAAATCTCTTTTAAGTTCTTTAGAACTCATCTCTGATACTTTAGAACCAACCTCAGTACGCATTACAGCTTCAACCATATCAATATCTAATTCTCTAGCACTAATCAAAGCATCTACTTCTAAATTAATATCTTTTAATTCGTCTTGAGCAATATCTTGTGGTTTGTGTTCATAAAATAATTTATTTCTATGAGGATGATATAACGATAAAAGTTTTTGTAAAACTGTTTTTTCTCTTCCAACATATAAAGCACCATCTCTAAATACAATATGTTCCAATCTTTGATCACCCACCATTTCATCGACAAAACATGTTTTTTGATTTGATGTATATTTTAATTCTCTTTCATAACCTTTCGCTTCATCGAAATAATATATGTCTGATGATTTTATAGATCTACTAACAGGTTTTTTGTTTCCTTTTAAGTAATATAATCTATTTTTTATTTCCCAAGTATCTTCATTTGATAAAGGTTTTTCTACAGTTAGAGTTTTAACAGCTTTTTCTGCGTGTTCATTCTCTGTATCTTCAACGTAGAATTCTTTTGTTTCTTTTTTTGTTTTTTTTGCCATAATATAATATATAATAAAATTAAT
>CETC01013028.1_pt1 | contig 10889 bp, 10 predicted proteins | sample 326911 | NCBI WGS metagenome assembly CETC01 (sample SAMEA2622694, study PRJEB7988) | marine metagenome | isolation source: saline water (ENVO:00002010), including
CCTATTGTAAAGTTTTTGAAATTAGGAATATAACCACCAGACAAAGCGCTCATGAAATCCTTAAAAGCCTCAGAACCTTTTGGAGGTATAACTGCCGTAGCCTTTTTGCCCATAGAATTAGTAAAGTCCACTACGCTCTCATGACCGTTAGTCATGGCAGAGAAAGCTCCGCCTCTCCCGTTATGTATAGTGTCTCTTCTAACTTTTGGGTTTGCTAACTGAGAGCTTGAGTAGCCACCCATCATCATACCGAGAACTTCTTCGTTTGCAAAGTTAGGGACATAACCGCCACTTCTACCTCTACCGCCTCCGCGGCCAAATTTTCTTTCTCCTCCCGAAGTTGCGCCGAAGTCAGAAGAGAATACAACGCCAGCTCCAGTTAAGGTTTGAGCTATTCTTTGAGATATCAACAATTGATTATCCAAAGCAAGAGTCTCTTCATTTATTCTTTGTAGAACAAGCTGGTGAGCGTCTTCAACACTTAGAGTTCCGTTTCTAATCCTATTCATTAGATCCGGGTTCTCGCTCAGTACACCAAATATCTGTTTTTGTATATTGAGTTGGTTTTGTAAATTTTTATTTAAACCAGCTAAAGTCTTAAAAGCGTCAGCCGCAAAAGTCGCAAGCTGCAAGAATGTTTTAACTAGTAACGCACCGATTATAACTAAACCCGGACCTCCTATAAACTTGCCTATACCATCAAAAACTGACTTAGCTATAGCTTGTCCAGCCTTAGCTAAAGAGCCATCACCTGAAGCAGAATCAAAAGTTTTGTTTATTGTTCCAAATATGTTTTCCAAAGCGGGGCCAAAAGTTAAGCCTCCTATTTCAGCCGCAGCTTCTTTGAAAGTATTTATAGTTCTTTGGAATTGTGCAGCTAGCGTTTCATTTAATTCTTCGTTTCTTCGTATAGCCTGATCAGACGAGCCAATAGATATACCTAAAGCTCTATTATAAATACCTTGCTCTCTATTCAGATCACTCAACGCAGCTTTTAATACGTTAACTTGGAACACACCACCAACAAGTTCTGATATCTGAGCTCTTTGAGATTGACTAAGGTTATCAAACTGTTTAGCTAAGTTTTCCAACACCTTGATAGCAGGTAGAGTATCTCCCTCTAAACCACGAACCTGCACGCCTAAGTTTTCCAACTCTTTGATTACTCTTGGTCTCTGTATTCTAGTAAAAATAGTTTTGAAGCTGTTACCAATCACAGCACCACCTCTAGCGGTCTTTTGTTGAGCAGTGGTAACAATAGCTAATAGTTGGTCTAAATTCACACCAGCGGCAACAGCCGAAGAACCAACACGACCTAAGGCTTTTGCTAAGTCCTCAGAACTTACAGCAAACGCAGCGTCAACATTAGCCAACTTGTTGATTATAGCGGTGCTGTCTAAGCCCACTTTAGTAAAAGTATTAAGAGCAGCAGTGAGAGCATTAACAGCTTCTGCAGCATCCAGCCCAGCCAGCCTAGATAATATAAGGGCATCTTTAGTTCTTTTTAGAGTCTCCTCAACTCCTAGACCCTGCCTTGCGAGCTCTGTAGCTGCTTCTGCGGCCACTTTGAAGGACTGCCCTGTCTCTGAGGCTATTTTAAATAAATCAGAGCCAAATCGCTGTAAATTCTTACTTGTGACCTGTAAGATCACATTTATGTCTTTTAAGGATTTTTCTACCTCGATTGCTGACTTAACGGTTGCTGAAAAAGCCTTTCTGACAGCCAATATTGCACCGGCTGAAGCACCGAAAGCTAAAACACGAGCGTTAGAAGCATCGAGCGACTTCTCAAACTCGCCCAGTTGTCCATTTATTCGGCCTAGCGGCCTAAACCCTCTAGTGTTTAGAGCTAGATCGATATTAATTCTTGTAGATCCTGCAGTTGTAGCCATAATACCTTAAACCTTCACAGCTTTTAATTAATTACACTTTAAACTACACTACATTCCATGCATCTTCAATATTTCATCAAAATTCATTTCCCCGCCATGTTTCTGTATTTCTTCTGTGAGGTTCAAAGATTTTTCATCATTAGTTTCCATAGAAGATAATTCTTCCTTTGTAGCGCCGAATATAGACTTGCCTCCCCCTTCACCCTTGTTTTCCATATCTCTCATTGCTTCCGCGCTTTTTATTTGTAATTCATACCATTCTATTACCTTATCGGGGCTACCTTGAAAATCTTCTGGAGGGGATTTATGGTTACTCATTAAGTTTTTTAAATATTTGGCATGAGACATTAATGAGACTTGAAAGTTTGTTAAAGTAAGTATGGGTTTGCCAAAAAAATTATAAACATTGTCATCACAAATAACATACGCATTCATAAAAAAAGGACAAGCTGCTACTCTTTTTATCTCATCACCCCCAAATCTCACTGCTATCATTTCTGTATAAAGAGATAAGCACTCGTTGACTTCGGTATGTTCTAAATAGTCAAATTCCTCTTCTGAAAAGTATAGCTGCTGCAACCCCCTGTCTTTAAACATGCATTTCTGAAGAGTAAGTTCGCTGATTTTTTTATTAGCAAACACCTCTGCGGTCATACCTACGCTCTCATGCCGCTCTTGATTTAAAACGCTTAGTCTTTCGGTAACTGGTTTTATTTCTTCTTGAAGCTGCGCTACTTGAGATTTGACTATAAGTTTTGACTTTGTGGCTTCTAGTTGTAATAATTTACTCGATAACTCTTGTAACTCTTTTTCTTTCTCATCACTCCATATACCTTCTTCTATGAGAAATTTAACGGTTTCTTGTTCTGTTTTTAAACCGGATTCTTGAGCAGAATATACAAATTCATCGTACCTTCTCTCGGACTCTCCTGTTTCCAAGTCATTTAAATGTTTTATAAATACTTTATTTTTATTTGATTTAAATCTGAATTCAGAGTAACCAAATATTAAATCTCTATATAGATCTTTGTATTTTTTAAAAGGGTCATTCACTTTCTATTGGAATTTCTAGACCCGCTAACATTTTTATTTTTTCGTCATAAACCTCTTGCAGGCTTTCGTCTTTTCTTACTTCCTCTTTAATATATTCTAAAGACTTGGCTACTCTTTCGAAGTCCTCCTGAGTTTTACAGTTACCACCATTCCAAGCTGCTAGAAGATAACTAGAGCGCTCAATGACTTCTGCCTCGAAGTTAATAAACTTATCTTCCTCCTCCGCAATCCTTTCCTCGACAAGCTCGTAAGCGTCTAGTTTAGCTTCAAACTTTTTACCAGCAAACATTGGCATATAATCATCTATTCCTCCACGCTCTTCATTTTTAAATTTAATATAAGTTAAAAACAAAAGCCACCACATATTAGTCTGCCTAGCTGCCCTAGCCTCGGCGGTGTGTTCATATAAGTCTTCAGCTTTGACTTGATACCTTTCTAGCTCTGCTTTTAGATCCTCAATTTCTTTAACAGTGTCGGCTAGTTTTTCCTGTCTTTGTTCGTCGGTGATCTCTTTATCGTCTTGCAGATTTAATTGTAGCACTTGAAATTCTTTTTCTTTTACAAGAAGTTCTCCATACTTTTCATTGAAATGCTTTTTCTCTTCTTCACTTAAAGCTCCCGCGTCGTCTTGATATCTTTTATTGATCATTGATCTTGTTAGAAGTCCATTCTTAACTCCTTCTGATACCTTAACAGAATAAAATAGATTGCACTCATCAAACATTTTGCGAGTAGGCCTCTTCAAGAAAATTTCAACATCTTCAATCACTTCTTGTTCTTTGCTGATCGTAATGTTGTTACCTTCTTCGTCTTTACTCTCTTCTTTGACTGTCTTAATATATTTACGAGGGACTTTAAAACTATAAAGCCATTTCTTTGTGTTTAACTTGTCTTCACTCATCTTCTTTTAATGTTATTTCTACGAACTCAAGAGCCTTTTCTATTTCTCTTACGCAATCGTTTCCAGAGTCCAGTATCCTTTTTCTAATATGATCATACTTTTCATCTGTAAAATAATCAATAGACTCAATGTCTATGTCATCTAACGTATTGTCTTTAAGTTTGGAAATAAAAGCTTTATGCTCCCTAAGAAGATCCTCTGTAATTATAAAATAACCCTTGTACAGATTGATAATATTCCTGTGTACCTGAAAGGATATAATATCCTTTATACTAGCTCCTTTTTCCAACTTCATAGCCTCTTGAAGTTATATGATATTACACTTAAAACAACAAAAAAAATCCCCGCCAAAAGACGGGGATCAATTAAAAGAAAGAGTGTTTGTGAATTTTAAGCTGTTACCTCTTGAATCCAGAAACCTTTAGTTCCGCTACCGTAGGCAGTTTCACCAGAATCAACGATTGTAGTGAAATCAAGAGTGACAGACTTATTAGCTCCAATGCTCGAAGAGAATGAATGGCCGTCCACCTTAGCATCTTTAAATCTAAGGTTCATTCCATTAACACCGGAAGCGCCCTCTCTACCAAGTTTAATGTCGACATCAAATCCGGGGTCAACACTTGTGGAAGCTCCATCGCCAACAATCTCTTCTAAGTTATCAGCCGCTTGACTTGACACAATAGCCTCTAACGACATAGTCGCTGTAAGAGGGAAGTTGATCAATCTAGCGAACTCGAAAGTATCTCCTAGTCTTTGAATAGACTCACGAGGCATATCCAGACTAACTGTGAAACTCTGAACGTGAAGAACGTCCACACCTAAAGCGGGAAGTTTATTATCACCAGTAGAGCCAAGATAACCACCCGTACTATTAGCAACAAAAGTAATATTACCGGGCCTTAAAACTCTTGGCGTTGTAGCAGTTTCCTTAGTTCCTGTGCCTGCAGTAGCCGAGCCCATCTGCATCTTAGTAGATTCAACATTAATGGTAGAAGTTGGTATGTCTCCTACCGCAGCTGTCCAAGATGCAGAAGTCATAAATCCGTCAGGAATAATAATTGATTTATTGGAACCTGTGCCAAGGCCTAGATAGTCCTTACCTTCGTCAGCTAGGGCAATTTGATAATATTGCTTTTCTGTTGCGGTAGTATCGTTAATGTTTTTCATGATACCATGTGTGCCGCTAGAGTTTGCTGAAGTTGTTCCAAATAATTGTTTTTCGTTGGCTGTTCCTGCTAGAGAATAGCTAAAATCAAGACTTACTGTGGGAACTTCCACAATCAATCTCTCGATCTGTCCTAATTGACCATACTGGTTAACGTCTACTCTAGGGACGGTAAAAGCATAGTTTGCACTCTGAACTCTCTGTATATTTACAGGAGCCGCCGAAGAACCAGCGAAGAGAGCCTCACTCTGATAAATGATTCTCTTTCTTGTTGCCGATGCGGCTTGCTTGGTATTTGCACCTTGTAATTGTGTTGCCATGTCTTAAAATCTCCTTCTTTAGTTTAAATTACATTTTTTATTCATTTTAGAGAAATACTTTTTATCCCCTAGGCATACGATGACTGTGCAACTCAAAATCTACAAAAGCCGAAAAAACATTCGGGTTTAGATTCTGAAAATCGCCTCTATTTGCTACATTTTTAGACACTGATACGTCATCTATATAGCAATAATCACCTGTTGCCACTCCCGTATAATTATAAGTTACACCTGTGTAGCCTCCGAGAGCATTTAAATTTAAGTCGGTTTGGTCGATAACGGACATTTTTTTTCTAACCGTATCTTTTAAAATTCCACATGCCGCATCTAAATTAAATAAAGAATCAGCCAAAACAATAGCCCTAGCATTTATAACAGTGTTTTCTATACCTCCCATAGCATACTCCTCGTTCCTACCTCCATTGTCTTTTATGAATATAGCAGGATAGGTTTGAGAGCTAGAGTCAACGCCCGTCGTTACTTTAATATCACTTGTTTTAGGGTTTAGTAGAAGCTTTGTTTCAAAGAGTAACTGCTCTTCTGGTAAACTTGTCAGAAATACATTAAAATCTTTTACTGCGTATCTACCGCTAACTGTTTTGCCAGACATTGGGTCAGTAGCCCCAGTAAAATAGGCTTGGCCTTGCATATGATTGACAGAATGCAAGCCGCTAGTACCCGGCCCAATCGGGCCATCCCCATCAACATAAACACCAGTTAATAAATTTGGAGTAGAAGCGCCAGTTATCCCGCCATCTGAAACTAATTGTTTAAAAGGAGTAGCGTAGACATAATAATCAGAAAACAAGCTATCTATTTTAAAGAAATTACTTTGATGATTTGTATATGCATCACCTTGTTGTGTTACTTCGTGATCCACAAACAGAAGCAGGCTACTCATTACTTTATTTTCAAATTGTACTTTCATTGAGCAAGTCTCTTTCTGTATTTATCAAGTATTTCAGAGATATAAGCAGTAGGCTTAAAAATCCCAATATTTATTTGATTTTTTGATTGAACAGCGGAACCGGATCTAGACCTTTCAGCTATCCTACCATCACCATGAGTTAGGTACATATAATTACTGTAACCAGATATACCTCTTTCTACGCCTTTAACCCAACTATTCCCATCTTCCCAAGGCATCTTTGCAACCAAGTCAAAATGGTTAATGTTAGGTACACTAATAGCATATCTGTATGCCGTAACGCCTTTGTTGCTTCTTTTAGGCGTCTGCCTGCCTATAACATTAAAGTAAGCTTTTAATAATTCTCTAACTGCTTTAGTTGGCCTGTCTCCATTATAAAAACCAATGAATGAAAACAAGTTCCCTACTCCACCTAAAGTACCTGAGGTGTTAGTGGCATCAGGGCCTTTTTCAATCTCTGCCGTAACTGGGTGTCTGTCAAAATCGGCCAAAGCCGCACCCTTCAAACCAATCACTCTCCTGCGAAACACCTTATCTACAGCCACAGCCACCTCTGGAGAGTTTCTAACAGTCTTCTCTAAGAAGCCTTTTTTAAGAAAAGTTTTTAATGGTACTGTTGGCATTACTTAGTTGATTCTAATTTAAATACAAAAAACTCACTATTTAAGAAGCTTTTATTTGCATCCTCTGATATTATTTTAAATGATTTGTTATCAAATGTTACTTTTTCTGTTCTGCCTTTATTGATATAATCTCTGGCATCTCTTTGCACTTTTATAAATACTCCACCTTCTGACACATAAGAAGGAATGTCTCCCAAGGTTTCTTGGGTCTGATCTAAATTATAACGAATGGTTGCACTATATACTCCAGATTGCGGAACATATGTATAGTTTACTGATTCTGCTGGGTCGCCATAGCCAAACAACGATGCAGTGTTTATTGTGCCAACAACACGTTTAGGTTCTTTATGTATTACGATAGTCCTTTTGAAGGTATCGAAAATGTCTCCAAAAATACCAGTTAAATTATTTTTTTCAGTTTCTGATATTAAACTGGCCATCAGGTAACCTTGTAATTATAAACTTCTGTTCTAACAAACTGACTATCCCCTTGATGAATACCTTTGACAGTATCATCTCCGACAATTTGACGAGGTCTAATTTGGTTAGATTTGTAATCTCTAATTAACTCTTTCAACTCTGTATGTTCTTGTCTTTTTAAACCAGAGAGAGACTTGATGACTTCATTTTTATTAATTTTTCTAACTGAAGAACCTTGATCTGTAACCTGAACGATAGTATCGGAAGAAGCGTTTGCTATGTTTGTCCTAATTGTTCTGTCGTAAAAATAGATTAAAAACATCTTTTTTAGGATAGCTGCTTCATCTATTCCGATTTCAGATTCAACAAGTACATTGTCATTTTTGACATCTGTACTTTGGACTATCTCTAAAGTAGAAGATTTTATTTCAAAGAAAGTATTAATATGACTGTTTAGTCTACCGATATTAGCACGAACCCAATAAGATATGGAAGCTATTGAATAATTAGAATCTTCGGCTATTTCCCTATAAAGCTCGTCTGCTATGTCTACAACCTTCATCGTAAAAAGAATTACACTAAAAACTAAGAAAGTTAGCTATAAACCTTAGCAATCAGCACAGTGTTTTGACATCGCGTTTTGTTGGTCTATTTTAGGCGGAGGGTTATAATCGTTTAAATTTGATGTCTCTTCTAATGACTTCATTACTTTGTCTAAGTCAAATATCTCTTTACCCTCTGGGAAAGGACACATGTGAGCTTGACCCACAATATCGTCCTCAGTTAAGTAATAGTCTGCCATATGAGTCTTGACTGGCTCATACGAGGAAACTATATTGTCATGAAAGTCATAACCAAGCTGAGATATTTTATCTACGGGCCAGAGCACTGTACTTTTCTTACCGAAGGCCTTGGCTGCATGCTGCGCAAAGCTGTCTATGAAAAACCTACAATGAGAGAGCTGAATAGCCGCAAACAAGTGTCTAATATTTGGAGAATTAATAAACTCAATACCTTCTATTGAAGGCTGATTCTCATGTTTTATATGAAGAATTTTAAATTTATCTTTTAGTTGTTCACAGCACTCCCTAGCTATATTAAAAGGCATATCTCTAACCCAAGAATAGCCTTGGTCATTGCCTCCGTTAGTTTGAATTAGCATTATTGGTTTTTCATAGCCAAGCAAATTGCCATAAATCTCATTTTTCTCTTGTTCTGTTAAAAATAGAGCAGGCTGCTCGCCGTTGTATGGGATATCATTTTGTAGACACCAAGCCTCTATACAATGTAATTTTTTATTTATATAATCCTGATGTAAATAAGGGTCTGATTTTATGACTATAGTATCTTTATTTTTAATAAAATCTTCATAAAAATATGGAGTTTGCCCCATTATATATATCCTGTATACATCTGGATTATTCATCCACAGGCCTGAATGAGGGCTAACTACTACAATCTGTCTATCGGGATAGTGTTTCTTCATGGCCTTGACAACTGCCGTAGCCATGATATTCTTACCTATTCCGCCTTCAATATGGAAGACTATATATTTTTTTGAATTATATTCCATCAAACGTCTAAACCACCACTAAGTAGACTACCAGTTTTTAAAAAACCGTAAGCAGATTGTAAAAGTTTATCTTTTGTTGAAACATCTCCCCAACTTTCGATAGGCCAATCAGCTTGCTGCCCGTCTAAACAGAGAGCAGTGGTAAACCTAATCCCGGAATTAGCATATGTATCCCAAGAAATTGTAGCCATAAGAGGCTCTTCTTCTGGACCACCGCCTTGGTCTCCTGAGGGACGGGCTCCAGTGTCTGTACTAAATTCGATCCCGCATATCTTATGGTAAGCACCAGTAATAAGTAGATCTCCAGCACTAACCATTGTAAAGTCTTTTTGAATAGCCATTGTTTTGTCCTTTAATTTATATATTGTTTGTTTTTAAAAATCAATTTTATTTTTATTTTATTATAGCAGATTTCCTTCCAGCGTAAGTTTTTACTTCATATTCACTAAAGTCTTCTTCTAAACCGGGCCAGCCTTCCACAGCACACTTATCACACCTAGTTCCAATCAGTAGAATATTATAACAGCCATCTCTATTTGAACAAAGAATCAAATTGTCTTGCTCTTTGTTTAACGTGGCATAAGCTGAACCAAGATGACCCACAGGCTTTACCCAAGCCATACTATTTTCATTAAGATATTTGTAGTAATCTGGAAGCTCGAAGCAGCAGGAACATCCACATACATTTACTGACCACCTATAAATATTGTCTCCTGCGTTTGGCGACTCAACAAAAGAATGAAACAGCCATTTATTTTTCTTTTTAGGGTCAGGGTGGACTATCCTAAAAGAACCTGAACCTTTACTAACTGCACCACATAAGTAGGAGTTTGTCGTGCTACTAGCGCCCAACGTAGTAGTATTATCCCCGTTGGACAAAACGCAGGTGCCAATCACAATTTGATTGATATTGCAAGTGGCACCAGTGTTAAGCAGTATTGAGCATGCACCAACAATAATGTTACATTTACCTTTTTGGGGCCATGACATTAACCCATTATTAACATAAGAACCTATCATCGTGTTATGACACCAAGTATTCCACCCACATTTCCCAGCCATACAAGAATTATTATACCCTATCATAATATTGTAAGTGCCATAATGACTGCAATATCCTGCACCCAAGCCGATTGAAACAGAGCATCTATTTACATAACTCATCCTATTAGCACAATATCCAATATGTACGCTAGTGCAACCATAGCCACCTTGGCCAGCTGCGTAATACCCAATATTAGTAGCGCAACGAGTCCACCAACCACAACATCCAGCTTTGCCACCTACATTAGTAGTGTATTGATTTGCTCTGCCACATAAATTTGCCATATATCCTATATTGGTTTTGTCGTAAGCGCCACAACTGCAATAAGAAGCGCAAATGCCTATTGACACGATGTTCCTATCACACAAAACTAAATGATTAGATTTCCAGCCTATTGTCGTAGAGCCACATCCATAGGTTTGTGTAGTACTCGAAGCACCTGTATGATTGCATGTACCTAGTACTGTATTAAATCTAGCGCAACAACATCTACAACCATTCTGGCTACCATTATGAGCGCCTACAGAAGTAAGCCCGCATGCCCATTTATGAAGAGACTTAAATCCATTCGTACCAATAACTGTTGCTGCACAAGCGCAGGAGGCCCCATTACTTCCTGTGCAATTAATGCAGCATAAAGCACCATGGCCTATAGCTATTCCCCTACCGAATCTACATTGAGGACATGTGCCTCCCGCATCACAATCTCCAATTACTATAAAGGAACCGAAAGAACCCGTTGAGTTGTAGTTACCACCGCACCAATCAGGGCCGTTATTACCGTTGTTACCAGATGAGCCAGAGCTACCAGATGAACCTGCAGTTCCTGAAGTCCCGCTGTTCCCAGAGTTACCAGAATTACCTGAGCTTCCAGAACTACCTGTGTTACCACTATTTCCATTGTTACCAGAATTACCTGAGCTTCCAGAGCTACCTGAGTTACCACTATTTCCTGAATTTCCAGAAGTA
>CETC01008363.1_pt1 | contig 10883 bp, 6 predicted proteins | sample 326911 | NCBI WGS metagenome assembly CETC01 (sample SAMEA2622694, study PRJEB7988) | marine metagenome | isolation source: saline water (ENVO:00002010), including
AACCAAGTCTTTGAGCAATACTTCCATTAGCTATTTCTTGGTTATTTTTACCTCGTCCATCCTTACTTTTCATATTATAATCCACATCCATATATACTGAAGCGCACATACTCATCATAGGATAAACATTTAATGTACCTGGAAGAGCCATAGGGTGAGGATCCTTAGGTGGGAAAAGTTCACCAAGAGCTCGATATGCAGATGCATTAGTGGCACTGGTAGAGCCTTTGAGAGTGGTGTGCACACCACCTGCTTGAGTCTTAACATGTAATCCAACATCTTGATTTGTCATTGTATTCCAAACTTCAAATTCAAATCCATGTGAAATTCTACTATTTGGGTCAGTTACTATGTCATTAATATAAGGTCTTAATTTTGTAATAAAGGGTGCTAATTTTTTAAAATTAAGTTCTGTAGCTCTATCTATTCTATATTCTTTTTGTCTTTCTTTAGTTTTTTGATTAGAACCATATGGTTGATCTTTTATACTACCAGCTTGATAGCCTGTATAATAATTCCATGTGGCGGAAGTGTTGGCACCCCAATACCAGTCGGTTTTAAACATAGGAACATCCATACCTACTCTTGAAGCTTCACTTAAATTTTGCATAGAAGCTAACATTGTCGAATCCATTACAACATTGGAGTCGGTTGCGGTTTTAGCTATATTTGCTTCATTTTTTTTGTCAGGTCTAACTCTAAACACCGTTTCTAAAGTTGTATACCAACCAGTTGGATCTACATCATGAGTAACTTTAATGACTTGAAAATAAACATTATTTAAATAAATTTTTGGTAAATAATTAACTCTGAATATATCACCTGGTTGTAACGATGATATACCATATACTTTTAAAGTTAATTTTAAAAAATGAAGAGGTGCTGCTCTACCATCTTTATCATTCAAATATGCCCCCATTGCTAATGTATCAAAATATTCTTTAAATGTACTTGTAACTATAAAACCAAGTTCTTTTAATCTGTCTCTTTGATCAGCCTGCAACTGTTCATTAACTTTTACTTGTGCATCTATAGTAGCTTTGTCTGATTGTTTTTCATTTGTACTTGTATCATAAATGTAACCTTGCGCGTCGGTGTGTTGTGAAACATTAACAAGATCATAATTATTATTAGCTACATTTGTTTCTCTAATAGTCTGCTTACTAAAATGTTTCATATCATCAAAACCCTGAAGTCCAACTATATCATCTGTGTTTCCTCTAAAATTTCTATATCCATGTAAATTAGGTAAATATTGAATATAACGCTCATTATCATTACCCGTTACACTTGAAAAAGCTAAATGTGAATCAATATCCGCATTTAAATTAAAAGATTGATTAGTTTCTGATGCACCTTGAATAGCTAACATTGTTGCTATATTTCCACTTGGAATATTTAATGATAAATCGTAATTTATTACAATTGACTTTCTTCCTGTAATATCGAACACAAAAAGTTCATCATAAGTAGATTGTTGAGTTGTGTTTCCCTTATTTTTATCCTTTCCCAGAAAATTATAATCTACTACTGATAAACTTGTATCATCTCCTGGAGCAGAAACTAATTTTAAATCCCAAATTCCTACAGAATCTTCATTCATTTTTTCTAAAATATATTCTATAGCCTCTTTTGTTGTAGTACCCTCATCAGTGGATTCAAAAGCTTTTTTAACAATCTCAACATCAATAAAAATTTCTCTAAGAGGTATTCTTGAATGATATTTATCAACAGCTGTCCAGTCTATAGGATTTTGAATTGTGATTGCTGCATCGGTGACAGTTGGTTTAGCACTAGTATCAACTTGTTCATACTTATATTTACCTGGAAATGTCTCTATAAGAGAGAGATATGGTTCAATACCAATTATTTCTAAAAAATCCAACATTCTTCTTTTTTTAAGAGTTATTTGCTCAGCATTTGGGAGGAGTTCATAATCATCTCCAGTACCAATTCCCATACCAGTTGCCCCCTCGACTCTCCATGATGAAGGTGAAGTCCAAAATTCTCTAAAAGAGTCATGTCTTAATGCTTCTCTGAATTGATCAGCTGATTCAACTTCATAATATTCAAGTGATTCACCTGGCTCCAAATGAGCAAGTGCTGGATTCCCAAAGTGTGGATTTGATTCATACATATAAGCAGGAATCCCTCCACCTCTTGTAGGGAACACCCTTCGTTCATTTCGCGGATTGAAAGATTCATAAGTTTTTTTAGAAGTTCCGATAGTAAGCCAAGCAGTGGTTGGTGCATAAAAATACCACCAAAATCTTTTTTTTGTTAAGTCTAAACTTCCCAATCTAGAAGTGTCTAATGCATCTATCCACCAATATTCTTCAGGCATATCAGTGTTTGCAAATCCCTGTGAGGATCCATATTCAGATTGATGTGTTTGATAACCTAATGTGTAATCGGAAGCCCACATTCCCAACGCAGGATATCCCTGTTCTCCAGGATTAGCTGCTAAATTAACTTCAAATTGTTGATGATGATCATATTGGCCATCAGCACCAACAGTTCCGAGTGGTGGTGAAGTAGCTCTTTTTAAATTGTTAAATTCTTTTTCTGAAAGTCCAGTAGCTTCTTCTATTGTTTGATTTCTAATAGCTAAAAACTGATTATTCATCATTTGAAGTAAATTAACAGGTTCTCCATCCGGTTCAATGTTAGGAACTTCTGAAAAATGTTCTTCTAATTCTTCCCAAGTATATTCTGTTATATCGTCAAGAGTTGGTGGTGTGTAATCTGGATTAGCACCATAATGTGAAAAACTCCAATATTCTGGACCAAGTCTTTGTTTAATTTCATCTTCACTTATATATTCTCCATGTGGAGTTGTAGGTTGAGTTGTTTCATTTTCAATTGCTTCTTTTATTAAAAAATCAAAATCAGGTCTTTTCGCAAGTCTATTACTATAAGTTCTAACATTTCTTGTGTCTATATCCTGTACACCTTTAGTAAAAGATCCACTAATTTCATATGTTCCTTTTCCTACATTACCCCAATTTTCTGGATAAAGCCAGTTGCAAGGTTTTTCATCAGCTACAGACATCCATGTTTGTCTTTTTCCTAATTTTTCATCCCACCTAACATATGTTTCACTTGAATCGAGTGTTGATTCGAAACCCGCTTTGTTAGATACTGAAACACCTACTAGATTTTTTAAATCTGACCCAAATCCAAATTCACTATTAAAAAGTTTATCTTCAAGTAAACCCCATGTTATATATTGTTTATCATGTTTTGTATTTACATAAATTCCAGTAGACAGTTGTACATAACCACCAGGTGTCAATAACTCAGTACCAAAACTTTTTTCTGCAAGATTTTTTATTGCATTTTTAAAACCCCTTATATCAACTGTTGAGGAATTTGCATTTGGTATACTAAATGCTAAGGTTTTTCTTTCATTTGGACTACTATTTAAAAATAATCCCTCATATTGTATTGTATAATCTATTAAAAAATTTATCCTTTTAGATGTTTTTTCTTCTACATCAACTCCAAGTAAAGCCATATTTTTTGAAGTAATGGTTACACTACATTCAACACTACCATCTTGTAATATTCTTGACTCATAGTCAGTAACAATTCCTATTAAAGTATCTAAATCACCCTGATATTTTGGAATAATTCCTTTTTCTGAATCAAATAATATTTTTTGTAATTGATATTCTCCAACAGGACCCAAATCCATTATTTTTTCAGGACTATAAAGAGGTACATTACTCCAACCATAATCAACAAAAACTTGAGCTCCTGGCCTCATAAAATATTTCATATAAATTTCTTCAAAATCAGCAAAATTATGAACAATAAAATTTACTGTTGTTTTTTTTATAACACCCAATGAACCTTCTGTACTAATATTGATAGATTTTATTCCAGCTGGTGGTTTCATAAATTTATTATGATCGTTTTCAACACCATGTTCTCGTGGAAAAGCCTTATCATATGCAGACTGTTGATTTTTCAAATACCTCTGATATCCTTCAGTATCTCCCTCTCTTTCCCATCTACCTTCAAAAGCTTTTGACTGCCATTGGCTGCCAAATTTTCCTTGTGATACTTCAAAAGCTTCATCCTGCCCAATCTCACCACCCTCCGCTATAAGCCTTCCGTCCTGAACCCATTCATTATAACTCATTGAAGTTGATTTATCATAACCACTTGCATTAACTCCTGCATGTGTTGGTATATTATTAGTAGTAAGAGTATAAATTGCTTTACCAAATCCTTCTACATCTTGACTTGTTGGTTTCTCTTGTCTTAGATAATATTTTTTAGTTTTATCATCATATTGAACAAAAGTTCTTGGAAGAAGATATCCAACTTCTGGATCAGGTTCACCTATGTTATCTAAATTATCTATCCCCCCATTATATTTTTTAGCTAGTCGTGCAGCTTCTTCATAAGTATCTAAAGGTTCTTGCCAGTCTATGTTCATCCAAGTTTTTTGATCATCTTTATAATCTATTTTTTCTCTTAACTGAACTGCTGTCCACATTCTTACAAAAGGAGTTCTTGATGATAAATCACCTTCACCCCCAAATTGATTGTTAAGAAGATCACCATAAGTAGTTCCCTGATTTACCATCACATTACCTCTTCCACGAGTGTATAAAGTTTCATTTGGTTTTATAGTTCTTGATGCAGCTTCTTGTCTAGCTTCTAACTTATTTTTAACTTTTTTAGGAATAGGAGAACCGAATACTCTTGCATTTATATTCATTAAGAAACCTCTGTTGGTATATCTGCCGGTATTCTCAATGATACGCCAGATTCTATATTCATTGAATTTAATTTATTTGTTTGTGCAATAAACCACCATAAAGTTGAATCACCATAAAATCTAAATGCTAAGTTGTCACACCTATCACCTTCTTGTGATATATAATACATATCATTATCACTTTCAGGAACTTCTGGATATATTGAAGTCATATAATATTTATTTTTATTTTTTTTTGAAGTTTTTGTATTTTCATATCTTGCCATTTTATTATCCCTTATTTAAACCATAAAAATTTGAAAAAGCATCTGGTACATGTGAATATATAACTCTAAAAGCAATGGTTGCTAAAACATACTTTGGAACTCTTTTACCTTTTTTTGTTTCCCAAGTCGCCGTTTGTTCAACTGTATAATTTATTGTTTCAAGAAATCCTAAAAGATTTCCTTTTTCATTTCCATATAATTCACCTACTCTAAGTTGAGTTAATGGTGGTTTCATTCTATTTATATTTTTACCGCCTCGCAATTTCGAACTCATTCGTAAATCCTTAGAATATTGTGGGTAGCACAATGATGTTAATTTATTTAGCTTCGTATAAATCATATTTAACTCAGATTCAGTATTCGCATACAATTTAAGAGTAAAACCTATATCTCTTTCAGTTGATTGGTATGTATAAACAGGAGAACTTCTTCCTACATATGTAGTAGGATTCCATGTAGGAACTACATTTTCTACTATATCTTGTAAATAAGCTCTAAAAAATACATATTCTAGAGTCCTCAAATCTTTAAAATAAAATGGCATTCCTTCTTTTTCAGCTTCAATATTAACTGCAGTTGTGTTAGCAATTTTTTCCTTCGCAGTAGCACTACCTTGAGCTTCAGGAGTTATAGTTCCTTCATTGGTAGTTATCATATGTGTACCTCTTATCATTTTAGCTAGAGTCATTTTATCACCAAAATTAGTTTTAGGAATAACCTCACCTCCACTAGAACTAAATACAGTAAACATACCCAAATTTACACTATTTTCTATAGCATCCAAAAGAGTTTTTGTTCCAGATTGTACACCAGTAATACCTGTATTTTCGTCTGAATCTTGCAAACCAGCTTTAAATGTTTGATTAATATCCCAATCAGGAAAACCCGACTGAACAGTACTCTCGTTCATTCTATTTCGAGCGGCATTAACATCATCAATTGTTGTATCACGACTTGCTCTAGATGCCCAATTATATTCACCACGACCTGTAAAACCTGAAACATTAGGTCTAGGAATTCTGTTAATATAACTGACTTCACCAAATACATCATCGAGTATCTGATTTGAATCCCTTCTATATAAACCTTTTGGGAAAGCTATACCAATTTGTCTACTCATAGGATTAATTGTAGCGAGTGTAGAAGCAGGAAAATAAAATTTATTAAACATTTGAGGAACTCTATATAAATCATCACCAGCTCTTATGACAGCTGTATTTGTAAATGAATTTATATTTTGTTTTGCTACAAATGCAATTCCAGCTGGTGAAGTTAAAAATTTACTTATTCTTATAGTATCTAATGTGCTTCTTATAATAGGAAATTCCTGACTTCCCGCATTACGAAATCTACCACTATTATTATCTGTATCACTTCTTGGTATTGGACTTATTATGTAAGGTTCACCAGCACCTTGGCCAAGTACTTGAGTTCTTGATGGACTAAATAAATTAGAAGGTGCATCAGAAGCTGTTCCTCTTATATTTAATTTATCTCTGTTAACATTCCCACCATAGATATAAGGTTTAAATGGATTATTTGGATCTGGATTATTTATTATTAATGGTGAATGATCTTCTTTATATAAACTTGGCCATCCTTCAGATGTACCCAAATCTAAACCCAATTCAGATAATGGTATAAATGGTGAACCTTGAAAACCCTGACCTTGACCAGCTGAAGAATAATCAGTTGTAACAAAACCATTAGATCCAAACCTTTCAATTGTATTAGTATTATGAGGATAAAGTATTGAACCAGCATAAGTATTGATATTATTTATTTGTATTCCATCATTTTTTGGAATTCTTGAATCAAAATTTTCTTGAGTATAATGTTTAATTGTCAAATCATTACTCACAAAAGATGGAGGTTGCCTCAAAAGTGTATCAAGTATTGGTGCGGACACAGGTGTAATCATCGGTAATCCCCCATCACCTTGATGAGTTGAATATATAGTTACATTGTTCCATTCATTAGTTCCATTAGGATCAAAACCTATTTTAGAATCATATGTATCTTGAGGTCGATTAGATTCATAAATATCAATAAGACCATTTATATCATTGTTGAATAAACTGTTTCCTATTTGATTTCCTATATTTTCAAAAGTTGGTATAGATACATTATCATATTCACTATTAAAGGGTGATGATGGAGTAATATATTCTCCCACACCATTATCGAAATCACTATCAAGTCTAGATAATGGACTGTTCTTGGTTCTAACAGTAAGTTCTGCTTTATTAAATTCCGTTGCACCTTGAGTATATTTACTATCAAGAGATGTTAAATCTGATTTGTTGAATTTCTCCAATCCTTTGGTGAATATACTTTTTAAATTTTGTAAACCCATAATTATAAAAATCCTTTATCAGCTTCCACCTCAGAAATTCTTTTTAATGCTCTGGATTGAGTACCACCAGTTCCAAAGTAAGAATCCATACTCGCTATTAGTTGACCTAATCTTTGATTTGTTTTAACTTGTTCCATATATTGTTGTTGATTTCCACTACCACCACCTTGTGTCGCATTGAACAATCCTCCTATATTTGGAGCCATCAATACTTCATCATTTACAGTTCCTTGAATAAGTCCCCCTTCTCTCGGAGATATCATTGGTCCTCTACCCCTACCAACAAATGCATCACCAGCCATTGACATACTAGATATTAATGTTGTAATACCCCCAACTATAGCTGCAATTGCAACTGGTGCGGCAGCTAAAAGAGCTAAAGTTACAGGACTTGGTGGTGTAGAAGCTCCCTTAACATAAGCAGTTCCAGCTGCAGCTACTAAAACACCTATTGATTTTCCCGCTAATGTTGCCATATATCCAATTAAAAGTGGAACAATTCCTATTGAGTTATTAAGACCTACGATAAATTCTGCAACAGCTGCAACTATTGTTATTAAATGTTTAGCTAAACCATTTTCTCCTGCAAATAAATCTAACAACATAGGTCCGATTTCAACAGCTACTTTAGTAAGTTGAACTTGAAATTCAGCCATTCTCTGAGCCATATCAGTCATCGCATCTTTAGGCATTATATGTGATATATCTGTTTTTGCCATAACTCCTGCAAGTGTTACAGCTTCTTTCTCCTTTCTAACCATTTTATCCATATCAGCAACAGATAAATTAAGAGCTCGAGCGAGTGAGTTTTTTTGAAGAATATTTAACTTATTATATTCAGTTTCATCTCCAATAGCGTTCATAAGTTCTTTTTGAAATCCTTCTAAATCACCAGTCAATGCCAACTCTCTAGCTTTTTGTAAATTTATATTTCTTCCTAACATAACTGAAGCTTCAACTTCAGCATTTAATGATGTTTGAAAATCTAACATACCTTCTGCACTACCAGCTACTTTATCTAAACTTATTCCAAGTTTTCTTGCTTGTATCGCAGCTCTTAATAAACCCTCAGCACTACCATTTGCAAATTTTGCAAAAGCTTCAGTACTATTAGCTATATCTTCCATAACTGCTTTTGGTGCAACATTATTTGCATCAGCTAATGCTGCTGTTTGTTTTAATAATTCTTGAGTTTGTTGTCCACTTTTTCCAGTCATTTCTGAAAAATATCCTACAAGATTTGCAGATACATCATTACTAAGACCTAAAGATTTTTGAATATTTAAAACATCATCAGCAAGTTCTGTAGCTTTTTGAGTTCCATACCCAAATGCATCACCCAGAGCTATAACTGACTCTACTCCAACTTCCATAGACAATCCAAATTCTTCAGCTTTAGCTTGAATTTCAGTTAAATCCTGTTTATGTTGATGCATTCCTATAGCACCGAAACTATCACCAATTCTTTGAGTTATAGCATTGTATCTCATCATCAATGTGATTATAAAAGTGAGTGGATTAGATACAGCTGATGTTAGTATTGAGCCCATTTCACCAAATGCAGACGAGGTGGCTTTTGCTAAATCTTTCTTTCGTTCTTGAAGCTGCTTACGATGTTTTTCTATTTTTACAGTTGTCCTATGAAGATTATATTGAGTTTTTAATTCTTTAGTAATATCATCATTTTTATCAGCCTGAGCGAATGCTAGTTTCAATCTTGCTTTAGCAAACATTAAACCCATTTTTCCACCTTTCTCTTCTGCTTTGAGAAACTTTACCATTTTTTGACCAAGATTTGCTTGTTGTTTTGCTAAATTTACATTTTCTTCGGTTTCTTTTCTACTTTTTCCAAGACCTTTAGCTATGCCAAGAACAGATTTACCTAAATCTTCAGCAGTTCCATCTAACTTGCGTAATGTTTTAGCTGACTCTTTAAGTTCATGATTTAACAGTTTTACAGCATCTAAATCTTTTACATAGTTTCTTTCTTTAGCCATTTAATTAATTTCCTGAAATTAAATTTTCCCATTCTTGATCTACTATTTTTTTGTTGATTTTTACACCTGTTTGTTTTTCAACAGCCTTATATAGTTTACCTTGAGAAATTTTCATTTGTTTTTTGTAAGATTTTATATCTTTATCAATTTTTGCTATTTCTTTATCTAATGCTTTTTTCTTGGAACTATCCAATTTATCTTTTATTTTTTTTGGTAACAAAAATTTAAACAATTTTGAATAAAATCCCTCTGATAATATATTTTCAAAATTCATATATGATTTTTTTTTCTTCATCCCTTTCTCCTAATTAGATGTATCTATTCATATATAAATATCAAATATGTAAAAAATTATCGTTTGAAATTTGAATTTTTAAAAGATGGTTTGGATAATTTACTATTTTTTTGTTCTTGTTTTTCTAATTGTCTTTTTTCTGTATCTTTTACATCTAAAAGTTTTTTATAGTAAAAATTTCTTAAATATGTAGGCATAGTATACACATCGGAATGTGTAAATCCACCTTCACCGAAATATATTAATTGGAATATTTGGTCATGTAAATCAGAGCGATGCTTCGGAGTCAGGCCAAAAAAAGTTTACGGTCATTGGTATCGCTACCTCGACCGTCTCTCCTTCTATTTCTACTTCCTGTTTAAGTTCAATATCAGGTGTCATTTTTTTAATTTCACTTCTTAAAAATAATGAATCTCTAGCCAATAAATTTTGAACAAAATTATTTATTGTAGATTGTGAATTATCACCATCAACTGATGTAATAGTATGTCTTAATCTTGTTGTCAATTCAGGTGAAATATCAGATCCTACTTTTTTAGAAGCTTTTAAATCTTGTTCTATTGCTTTTTCTTCTATACCCGTTAACAATTTAAAAGTAACTTTTTTCTTTGAAAGTGGTAATTCAAGTGAAAATGAATTTGAAGAAATATCTTCTGGTAATTTTCTAAATGGACAATCCGTAAGATTAATGGTTGTTTCAAATGATTCATTATTATTTGGATTTGTAACCATACAATTATAATCTGCACCATATGCTAAAACTCTAGCAGCAACCATAACAGCATTTTTATCACCTAATATTAAATCATCACATTTTATTCCTTCTGTAAGAATAAGTGAATCTAATAATTTATCGATTACGACACCTTTTTTAATAAGATTTTGTGATGTAAGAATATCTTCTTCCCTTGCTGTCATATATTTTAATTCTATTTTACCACCTGATAGTGGTGAATCTTTTGGATAAACTTTGCCTTCACTTGGTAAATCTATAACTTCACTTGGAAACTTTTGTTTTTGTTTTTGTTCTGCCATTTTATACCTCCGTTGCTCTTCTAAACCAACCTACCCAAAATTTCTCTTGTTTAGGTTTGTCTATAACTATGTTTGCGAATCTTAAAACTCTATAAGCCCTTACTCTGTCTAAACTGACATTTTGTATAGCTTTTAATGTAGCTGGACCTATTCCTCCATCTACTTCTATTTTATTTCTTAATTTAGAATTAGCAGCCTGTTG
>CETC01013317.1_pt1 | contig 10877 bp, 18 predicted proteins | sample 326911 | NCBI WGS metagenome assembly CETC01 (sample SAMEA2622694, study PRJEB7988) | marine metagenome | isolation source: saline water (ENVO:00002010), including
CACCATAAAAATTGCGTAGACTATTGTGCTTATTTACATAATCTGCAGCTTCTTCATTATAGATGTAGAGGGAACGATATAATGGCGTCCCCTCTTTATCTATAAATTTACCGAGGTCACTTAGCTCTATAAGAGTTCCCCTATATCTTGGGGATCCTTGCGCTATCTCGATATACTTCATTTATAAGTTGCCTAATGAAACTTCTGTTAATTCAGCTGACTCTTTTGAATTAGGATTAAACTCTTTCAAATATCCTTTATCTTTCATCCAATTAACAGTCTTGTTTAAAGTTGCTCTACCAGCATCATCATTATGAACTAAGTAAGGTATAGATTGATTATAAGATTGTCCTCCTGGAGTTTTAGGGGCACTCTTATAAAAGTATCCTAAATAAGGAAAACTATTTACATTATTAGGATCTACTGCATATCTTGAAGTAAGATAATCTGCAATATCAGTAATAGGATTGCCTTTATCATCTTCCCATTCACCATTAATATTTACACCTGCACTACACTTTAAAGTATCAAACACGCGGTATAACTTATTAAATATGGTTCCACCTGTTACTACACCATTAGTATCTTTTTCTACAGATCCTTTAATAGATATAGTTCTAGTATAATCGCTACCTTCTTGTTTCACAATTACATTAATAAACATATCTGCCCATTCAAATTCGGCTGATTTATCCTCAAAGCCTACTATTGCACATTTACAGATTCCACTAAAAGTTACTGGTTCTTTTATTTCTGGTTTAAATAAAGCCATTATTTTGCCTTTCCTAAATATATTTGTTTCCAATCAAAGTCAAGAACTTTGCCACGTAGATGTGGACTTCTTGAACCTGCCTCTAGAGTATTATTACTTTTGAAAGTTAATTTTAAAACTTCTTCTTCGTCTCTAAAGACATATCCAATAGCATCACAATCTGCCATAATCATATTCTTCAATCTACCTGTTATTTCTAAAGACTCAGGTTCTATTGCATCATTACCTTCAACAATAGCTTTTGCAGTCTTTCTGTGTCCAACTATTATTAGATGGTCACATAATCCAGATAAAGTTTTGATTGTATTCATTACCTTATCACGAGCAAGTCCCCAACCTTTACCAAATGGTAAATCTGCTAGTGATTGAACTTCGTGTTCTTCACATACAGCAGTTTCAGCCCATTGTACTACTTTATCAATAGTGTCAATAGCTATGTATTTGAAAGAATGCCCGTCTTTTGCTTTCTTAATTAAATCGATTAACGCTTTGCGAGAATCAACTTCTACTATATGGCCATCGACCATACGTGCTCCTTGCTCTGTATCTAATATTAGACATTTATCTAATTTAGAGAGCATAGTAGTTTTCCCTATCTTAGGGGGGCCATAAATCAACAGAATTTTTGGGTCCTGTGTTACGGCCTTACGTTTTGTCACTTCTAACATAAGTACCTCTTATTTTATTTGATTTTAGAACTAATGGGACAATAATCGGAGATGAAAATGTCACACACGGTAGTATGAATCATTGCCCCAAAAGTTCATAATTAACGACCTTGTAAGTTAATGAATAACGCTTGATCTTCCCAAGGAATAATTGGGAAATTGAAAGAAAAATTCTTTACTATACCCTTCATTATTCATAACTTTCTTAACTGCATTTGCTATAAAGCTACCACTCATATTTGAACAATAACTCGTTGCTTTTGCATTGCAAGGTTCAGTAGATGCTGAGTCATCATCATACCAATATTTCATATAATCCTTTAATTTTGGATTAACAAAAACATATTGTTGGTATTGTTCTGCACCCATTCTTCCGTCTATTAATAAAAACGGTTTGTTGGGGCGTGATAATGCTAACTCTGCAGCCTGTTTTCTTATAGCCATATTATCAAAACCGATAATAACCACGTCTCGACTATCTAACTTCTTGAAATACTCTTTAAATTCTCCATCAGAAAGAACTGATGATATATTACTATTTATATCAAGTAATTGTCTTTTAAGAGCCTGAACTTTGCTTCTTCCTATGTCTTTAGTAGTAAATTGACTTACGCCAATATTTTCTACTCCAACTTTGTCCATATCATATAGAATAAAATTTTCTACACCCATACGACATAATTGAGTAGCTGCGGAACTACCTATAGCCCCGCAACCAAGTATATGGAAGATTTTATTTCCAAAGTCATTAATTAAACCACTGCTTCTTATATTAAATTGCATATACTTTTTTCTTTCTTTATATTGTGAATATAATCTTCTGGCCAATATCTCATAGTAGCTGTCTCAAATTCATCATTAGTTTTAAACTTGATAAGTTTGATATTATATTTAGAGATCTCTTGATTTTTTCTTTTAGCATATTTATTCCATTCCTTATATCCTTCCTTATTTTCTAGCTCATTATAAAAATTATCAGTTAAAGCAGATATCTCATCAAGCAACGTATCTTGCATATTTGCCTCTAATTTACTTAAATCAACATCATTATTTAGCGTACTGCTATAATGATTATAATAGTTTCCATAACCTCCATAATCATCATCTCTATTAAATATATTATATTGATTATTAGGACCTCTAGCTATCAATTGCTTTGAATATACAAATGCAGTTTCCTTTTGACACAATTTCTTCACTTCAGCATCAATCTCAGGATTAGATTTATCCTCAGTTTTAAGAAAATTTAAAGTGACGTTTTCTTCGTGTAAAAATGGTTTAAAGAATTGTATCCTCAGCTTATACTCTCTTTTAAGGTTTATAACTAAACTTACTGTAAAATCCTTGCTAGGATTATTCAATATCGTAGAGTTATCTGTACCTGACCAGAAAGCATCCATAGTATGATGGCTATGCCACCAACAGTGTCTAACATTAGTTCCATATTCTTCAGCTATCGTTGAATAATAAATTGCTAGTTCTTCAGCATCTAAATCACATTCTGCACCAGATACTGTTTGCTTCAGGATAACAGGATTCTTTAATATAAAGTCTCCATCTTTATCTTCAACTACCATTAATTGTCCAGCGATTTCAGCTTTAAATTGTGAGTATGAAGATTGTGCATACTGTATTATTTTATCAAAATCATCTGGATGAATCCAGAATTTTTTGTCTTTATTATTTTCGTCTTTCAACTGTTTCTCCTTATTTTGTGAATTGATTTAGAGATAAATCTGTTTAAAAATATTTCTCTAAAGGGTTTATAATTAGCCCCATCTTGAAATTTCCAAGCGATTAGATACTCTTCTAGATCTGCGTGACTTGTAGTAGTTATATCAATCCCTAAGTCTTCTACTCTTTCTGGATATACATCTATTATATAAAGCCTATCTACAATTAGCCACAAATCTTCTATCAGATAGCAAAATTCTTCCAAATCAAGTGTTCCAGATAATAAATTATCTATACAGTCTTGACTGACAAATCTATCTATCTTAAAAGGTATATCATCAAACTCTTGGAAAAGGCTACAAAAATAACTCTTTGAATCTTCTATATCCGCTATATTATTTACAAATACTTCATATGCTTCAATAAAATCATCCTTATACTTATCGTTATTAAAGTGCTTTTTATAGAAATTATTCAATATATCTATATCTTTTTTAGATAAGCTACATTCATACTTAGCGATAAGGTTAGACCATAATAAATAATCATTAAAGACATTACATCTAGTTATTAAGTCACAATTGACGCAATTATCTGCTATATATTGTTCATTAATTCCTATATCTGGATTATAATGTTCAGTCCCGCCTTGCTTGTAAGAATCAACTCTTCTTTTGCAATTTTCTTGAACAATTATTATCCTGTCTTTATATATACTTGGCCAATTTTTATCAGATATTATTGTAGAATAAGATATATTATTTAATGGGTTAACTGTATCCATAGGATAAGCTGATGACCATTCTTGAAGATAAAACATAACTTCATCAAATCTACCCTTGCCAATCAATATTAATATTCTATCGTGCAAATCTCCAAAGCACGTATTCCCTAAAGAATAAGAATTTAAATCATTATAACTTGACGGCTGTCTTTCATAATGAAAATTATTTGTAGTAGTTACAAAAGGATGTTTGACTTTAGGAAAGTATGGATAGACATAAGCCCATTGCTTTATCTTAATAAGACTAGATCTTAATCTAGTTGAGCCATTAGATCGACTTAAATCATATAATCCTGATAATGGTATCGTAAACAAAAGGTAAATATCTCCAAAAGGTATTTCTATACTTGGTTTATCACCATATGTAGGTTTAAGGATAATATCCCTTAAATCAAACTTAATATTTAGGTACCAATTTGATGGAGAATTACGATCTATATCTAATTCATTATTATATAATTTCTCATATATTTCCCCTTTATCATTCACCTGAGGAAAAGAGCTTATCATATCATTAGGGATTTTATTTATATCCTTAGAACTAAACCAGGGAGATGTAGTTATTTCTGCATCAATATTATTATCACTAATATTTTCTATACTTTCAATATACCCTTCAATAAATGTTTTCCCAGCCGTTACAGATTCTTCATTTTTTAAGGTTAAACCTCTATATCTATATCCAACTAGGAAATTATTCAATTCAGTTAATTGTGTTTTGAAGTTTTCATATCTCCAATTTCTTCTTTCTAGGAGTTTATGTACCTTATTGGCTCCTCTTTTACTTTTCCAGTGAGGATATTGGGTATCTATTGCTATTTTTTTAAACTTATTATAAGTCCCATTTTTCCATCTTGCAGATTCATATACATCTACATCACTGTTATATTGTACATTAAAATTATCTAATTTTGTGAAAAACTCACCTACATCAGATAATCTTTCGTATTTAAATAGTTTTGGTAACATATTATTCCTTAAAGTTAAGCAGAGAGGGAAGAAAAATGTATACCCTCGGGCAATTTAAAGATCCCTCCCTGCTAATTAAATTAAAAGATAAAAATTTCGTATCCTTAAAGGATTAGTGCTCATTTCTACATATCCTGTACATCAAGTGCACCTGAATAGTAGCGAGTGACGTTGCTTTGCCGTATCCATTTGATATCTTTCAATTATAACTTATACTAATAAGAATGACGTGATTAACAGCCACCCTTCATATTTGATCCTCGGAAAACTACCTTACTTCCTTCTTCTAAAGGAGTTTCATCAGTTGCAATTACTCTATTTACAGCAATAGTTCCTGTTAATCCAAGTTCTCGCTTTAGTTCTCCTACTGTGCGTGCTGTCGTCCTTGTTTCTTGATAGTCGGCAGTTCCGCTCATTAATTCAATAACTATTTCATTACTTGAAGTTGTTACATTATCAGCCATTTTTATTACCTTTTCTTTCTAGTGTAGTGTACACTGTTATTTTGCCACCAACATCAGTAGCAAATGTTTCTGCGTGGTCCTTTTTGTCAAAGAACTTATACGTTTTTTCATCAGCAATCTTATAATGCACTACATATCTTTTGTGCTTTTCATAATCATCCGTTTTCGGCTTCATATTACTCCTTATTTGTGCTGAACTTATTACCTTTCCAGTAAAAGATAGCATTATTACCTCTTACTGCTCTTACTATTCTGAAAGCCTCCTGAAAGCTTAAATCATCGAGCTTAATTATTACTGGATCTAATAGATATAATCCATCAGGTTGCATTTCTTCATAGTATCTTTTTACTTTTTGTACTTCTTGATAGTGGAAAGATGCAAAATCATCATCCCTGCTAATTGTATTCATTATCCCAAAGATTAACATTAAAAGTACTAAAAATATTAATATAAATATCTCTATTTCTATTATTCTTTCATTTTTCATACATAATGGATCTCCTTATTTAAAGTAAATATTCATACTTATCTATTATATCTACTATTGATTCTTCAGTTCTATACCCTAACCCTGGTATTCCAGATTTACCTGTACAAGTTGCATATGGATATGCGTTTACTTTATTACGAAAGTCTTCTAAAGATGAGAAGTCAGAATACTTCTTTTTAAATAAAGATCTTGGACTAATTGACTTTTTACGATACAAATATTTAGGCTTAATACGGGCAACTATTTGATCGTATAAATCTTTACGCTTTTGATTCAAAGCTGATTCATTAATTTTTAAACAATCTTTACAATCATCAACAAGCGTGCTGTAATCTTGTTTAGCCTTAATACTTTTATTAATACCTGATTTCGCTATTTTCTTTATTAATGAAAAAAGCTTAATATTAAAGATATCTATATCATTGGCTGCACTTTTAACAGCATCAGCTCCACCGCGTGAAGCATCTTCAACATATCTAATAATAAGATCTAATACTCGACTCATACTAACATTATCTTTTACTTTTTCCAAAAGTTCCTCTTGGTCAGACCAAGCCATAAGAGTTTTAATTCTCTTTGAGGGGTTTTTTGGCTTATTATAAGTTATACCGTTGTACTTAAAAGTATCCTTCATTTATCAGTTCTCCTATAATATACTGTTTTAGTTTCAGTATGTTTTAATCTTGCTTGCAAAGTTTCAATTAACTTCTTCATCCTTGCCACATCTTCAATAATCTTATTGATTTGCTGTATTATTGCAGACTTATCCATCTTTGTCCTTTCTTTTTTTAAATAAAAACCTCGCTTTGATGCTATCTCCGCGAGGTACAAACAAGGACTTACTTGGCACTATACCAAATAGCATACAACTGCTTTTTGGATAATTTATTTACCTTGTTTCTATTGTAATTACGTGTTTTTACTAACCAATTTACTAGCTCGTACTTATATTTATAAGGACATCTTGGCATTTACTGTTTCTCCTTATCACCTCGAACTATTATAAATTTAAAATATAAAAGCCCGCCTACTCTGGGTCCCCGAAACGATCCATTCAACGGGCTTTTTTAGATACGGTTGGCTGTAACTACTCCGCTTTAGAATTAATTATTCTAACTGCAGTAGTATTAAACCAATCCCGTCCTTTTCTTAAAGCCTCTAATCTTGAGTGTGCAAATACAATATGGACTAGTCCGCTTGATTGTATCTTAAACTCTCTTTGAGGCCTTAGCGTGATCACACTAATAGTGTTTGCCATTAAATCACTCCTTTTGTTTGTCTAAGTTATAGTATGGATCATTTACAGTATCCACACTTTCTGTCTTTACTTTTTTTAAATCTTTTTCTAATTTAGAAATTCTATACTCTAAGGCTTTAATCTTAATTTGATTGCTTCTTAAGTAATTATTTAATAAAGCAATATTAAGATATTCTGTTGCATCTGTACCATTCATCCCTTTGGTATAAGTTTCCATTTTCATAAGAGCTTCATCAAAATTACTATACTTTACATTAACTTCATCAGTTGGATCTAAAGGTCTTTTATTACACATATTACCATTCCTTTCTTATTAAAAATAAAGATTCCACACGCAGTTATGTGTGTAGTATTATTAAAAAAAGAGAGACGCCGGTAAAGACGCCTCTCCATTACATCCAGGAAGTTATAGCACATCACCCAAAGGCTTTTCATCTACAGGCCTTTCCTTAGGCTTACCGATAGTAATTCGCTCCATCATATTATAACCAGCCTTATTCTTCACATATACCTTCTTCATAACTGGTACAAGGGTGCCATCTGGGCCCATTTCAACGTCCATTTTATTTTCAAATACATCTTCTAGATGTTGGAATACTTTATTACGTATTAAGCACAATTCAAGTAGTTCATCTTTATGCTTAGCAAGGGCTTTATGATTGATATCATTCTTGCGAATTGAAACACCCCAATCAAAAATCCTATAACTATTATTACTTATAACTTTAATCAATTCTTCCAATCTATCTTTAGCTTGTTGCGTAGTCATATCTATTATCCTTTATCTATTTAATGTGTACTGCACGGAATTGTACAGCAAAGAGAACAGGGGAGAACCAGACGCAACGCAAGAAAAAAGACTTCAACGGAATTGGTACCCCCCATAGGCTTTTTTTGCAGCGGTGCGGGTGATGGTGTATCGCGTGTTCACATTCTAGAATAAATTTTTGAATTTGACTTGACTTGTATATATTTTTTCTTGTAAATTTCTGCGAACTATACAAACAACAATCAACTTACTATATATATAGTTATCTATTAGTTAAGTAATTACTCAACCAAGTTAGGCGTTGTATCTTATAACACAGAAAAAACGCGTTTTTAGTTATCTATATATTTTTTAGGATATTTTTTAAGTAATGGCACTAAAGTTTAATACTGATACTTTATATACTTTAGCTAAGAAAGATAGTAAACCTAAGTTAGGTACTCCTATAGACAATTTAGAGGTGCCAAAGCTAGATTATGATACTGCTAGCCCGGATTACGCCCAAAAACAGGCTATATCAGATATGGGCAGTGAGGGTGTGGATACCAATATGCTTATAGATGAGGTAGTAAACCCCTCGTATCAGCGTGCTTTTAGCCAGGATAGTGATACTAAAGAGTATTCTGACGAAGATGTAGCAAGATTTCAACAAATGTTAACACCAACTAATATATTCGAGGATTCAAGAATGGCTAAAGATCCAAAAGACCTGTTTAGGCCTGTAGAGGCTGTAGCTGAGGGCACAAGAGCTCCGTTAGACCCTAAAGGGGTTATAGAGCGTAGTGAAAGGTTCCAAGCACTGTCTCCAGAGGCAGAGTTTTGGGGTACTATATACCAAACTACTAGAGATTTAGATAAAATGGAGAAGTTTGATAAGGATCAGGGTACTTATGGTTCTTTAGATAACGAAGTAGGGCAGAAGATACAGAGCGCTGCAGATGTTGCAGGCGACGTTTTTTCAGGTGACGAAGGGATAGCCGGTACTAAATTAGCCACTATGTTGAAGAAAACCGCTGCCCACGAGTCATCTGGTGGTAAATACGACAGACAAGTTGGTGGAGGCCCTGCTCAGGGCTATTGGCAGGTAGAGCCAGAGACAGCACGGGATTTAATAGCTAATTCTAGTGGATATATAGGCAATAAGGCTAAGATAGCGTTATCCGAAGCTATGGGCAGTGCAGTTAACTTGAAATCTATCTCAGACGATGATCTAGTTAAGCTGTTAAGAACGCCGGTAGGAGGCGCTATATTTGCTGGTTGGAAGTATCTAGCTGGTTCTAAGGCTGCTTCTATAAGGAACAAGAAGCAAGGTATTGATGTAGATCCTTTAGACTTTTTAAGGGCATAGATGAGTAAGGGTAGTAAGTATAGGGTGACGTGGTGTAGAACGTATGCAGAGAAATTTAATAAGATATTTAGTACAGAAATTGATATTAGCGACCTAAAGCTTACCGATAATGATATAAAGGAAGATTTAGACTATAAAGGTGGTTGCTGTAATACAGAAAGGAAGAAGTGTGGCTGCAAACGAAAAGATTGATCAATTAATAATGCAAGCAAAACTTAGAAGCGCGGGTTCTTCTGATTATGAGAGTATGTTAGTAGAGAGAGGATTAAGTAGTCAAGATTTATTAGATTTGGCTATGGGCACGACCGGTGGAGGACCTTCAGGCGGAGCCTTGAAAGGTATAAAGCGTATGTTAGGTATGCTTAAGTCTAAGTGGAAGTTTCCTCACTCTTCTAGTGGACCTCAAGTTCCTACAGAAGTAAAACCTTTAAAGCGTGCAGCGGAACAAGTTGGCCTAAAACCAAAAGGTATGCGTCAGTTTGGTAAGTTTAATAGGCAGTTACACTCTCCTGGAGCTCAAAACCCTGTAGAGCCAGCTATTGACGAAGAAACATTGATGAAATTATATAGAATGTATAAACAAGGTAATATTAAGCTTTAAAAATGTACACTATTGACATACGTCACAGAGGAGATGAAGTTGCGACGACTTATACGATATATAGAGAAGAAGAGGCAAAAAAGGAGTCAATACTTTATACGCACTGGAGAGATGCTCAGCCTGGTGGTTATGGCATTTCTGACGACGGATATGTTGCAAAAGTTATATCACGCCGTGATTATCAAGATAAAGCGGGTAGGGATAATGTTTACTTGCGTTTTCCCTGGGGATATACTTTTTTTTGCCCTAAGTATAAGTCAAAGGCTTTAAAGGTAAAAGGCCGTAAGACTAATGTTACACAAAGTGGCAAAACTTATATAGAAGTTCAGTCTAAGCAAAGCAAGATGCAAGCTTTAGCTATGATGTTTGCAGTTAAGCCTGATTATGACCTTGCAATAGAGTGGGTATTAGGCGAAGATGTAAATAACTCGCAACGTCGCAAATGGACACGAACTATGAAAACGGAGACTTTTAAGGGTATGGTAAGAGAAGAGCTAGGAAAGAGGTTAACAGATCACGGTTTAGATGAAGATTTTACTTTAGACCTTCTGAAAGAAGCTATTGAGATAGCTCGTGATAAGAAAGAGACGTCTAATCTTCTTAAGGCTGTGGATAACCTCCAAGATATGCACGGTATGAAAGATAAGCATCTTGTTAAGACTGTAGATAAAATTGAAGGAACTTCTACAACGCGACTTATTGATGAGCTTGTAGAGGAAGAGCGACACTTAGTTGCTCAAAGGACAACTATTTCAGAGGATACTGAAGATAAGCAATCTGAATAAGCTATATTATAGGTGAGAGAATTATTAAATGAAATCGAGAGGAGGCTGAGAAATTTAGAAAAAGATTCTCATCCTCCAATAGACTGGCTAATGCTTATCCGCGATCTTGAAGATCGTATAGAAGCTATAGAGCAGAAACTAGATAAATATGGAATATAAGGAGAGACTATGCCAAAAGGAAAAGGCACTTATGGGTCGAAAGTAGGTAGACCTAAGAAGAAGAAGTCAAAAAAGAAAAAGTAATATCTTGGATTACGAAGAAAGGTATGAGCTTCAACGAGCTCTTAAGAAAAT
>CETC01003121.1_pt1 | contig 10876 bp, 11 predicted proteins | sample 326911 | NCBI WGS metagenome assembly CETC01 (sample SAMEA2622694, study PRJEB7988) | marine metagenome | isolation source: saline water (ENVO:00002010), including
CTTCGCTGTTTTTCGATGTTACCATGTCGAACTCGTTCTTGCAGGTTTTGCTCAAAGAACATTTTGAAGAAATAGTAAGCAATACCTTGAACAAAGAATGCACCCATAGCATAGGTGAATCCGTTAATCCAAACGCTATCTTGCTTCAGCCAAACTTCAGCATCAAAGATACCAATGGCTACCCCGACAAGTGTGCTCTGAGCCAAAATTAGCCCCATAAGCCTGATTTCTGCTTCGTGATGGTCTGCGTTGTCCATAATGTCCACTGACTTGTCCACTGTAAGGGTCACCATAAAGGTTACTGGGTGTGTTGTCCGAGTTGTCCGTTGTATTGTTTATACATTTTACAAGAATAAAGTATTTGTCTATATTAGACATTAGACAAGTCGGACAACTTAGAATGGGTAAGGATGCATCAACTCTTTTCTGTCTTCGCCGCCCTGCTCTTGTTTGAAGTCATCCAATGAGGTAAGGAGAGCCTGTGCAATCTTCTTATCTTGCTCGTCCATTGGGCCATTCATCAGGTTTCGTAGCAACTCAAGGTCGCCTCTGATACCCTTTGTTAGAGGGCGCTTTGTTCCTTTGTCCTTGAAATGTCGTGCTCGGTTGTCGTGCTCATCTTCTACTGTCAATTTACCACCTTCGGTGTGTGATATGTCTCGGTGTGAGTGGTCACCATACATCCCACGTCTACGTCGTTCTCTGTTTAACTCTTCTCGATACTTGACTCGTTCAGGGGATGCTTCGTATTGTTTGTCATACTCCAACTTATGCCGCTTGGCTTCAGGCGACTTTCGCTCTTTACGAATCACACCAATACCTAAGTCCATTGGTTCGCTTGCGTTCTTTGCCTGAAAGTTATGTGCAAATCCAGTTGCGTCAGGTTCGTTCATCATTACATGAGGTGGTTTAACATTGAAAATAGATTCGTCAGTAGGAAACTCTTGTGTGTATTGAGGTGCTGTAACTTCTTGGTTTTTGTCAAACATTTGCATTAACCGTTGATGCACGTATTCGGGGTTTTCGCTGTTACGCATAACAAAGTCCCTGTAACGATTCAAGTAATTTTGAGCAACGTCATCCCCTGCCGTTGCTTTCAAATGATGATATTTACCCATAGGGTCTTGTTCTGTCAGGAAACTTTTTCCGGGCATGAACTCGTCAATATCCAAAAGACGCTCATCAATGTCGTCAGCCAATGCTGTCCCATCAAATGCCGCTTGACCTTCTTCTTCGGTTTGTGGAATAAATATGTCAGGAGAAATGTTTTGTCCAGTAAATTGTGGTTCGTAAAAATCCACAAGTCTTGATTTTTCTTCGCTATCTAAATTAAATACGCTTACAGGGTTGGCATCGGCTTCACGTTGTCGAGCCAACAACTCTCGATAAGCCGCATCTTTTTCTTCTTGCGTTGATGATGTTTCATCTCGTGAGTATTCACGACTACCTGCGTCATAACCACTTATACCATACAAAATTTCGTCTAATTGGTCTTTGGACATTTCATGATAAGGTTGATTCTTAAGCAAACGCCATGCTTTATTAAAAAATTCACTCATATCAACAATTCCATCTTTTCAGCGCTGCACCCTTCGGTGTAAGTTTGCCATCCTTGCTTGTTGGGCCTTTGCTTCCACTCATTCTTGCACAGAATGACTTACGACGCTTGGCTCTCTTGCTACCGGGCTTGAGTTTGCTCGGCTTGGTGGTCACAGGCGGCTTGAGGTTTGCACCAGTTTCACGCTTGAACTTGGCTCGACCCTTAGCGTTCAGTCCACCTTTCTTGTGATGCCGATTCGGATTGTAACCGTGAAACGGCTTCGACTTCTTTTTTCCTTTTTCAATAACGTCCCATGCTTCATCAAATGCATTCATTATATCACCTTTCAATGTCCAGTTTGTTGTTGATGTTGGCTTAACATTCTATAATTTGGAAAAACATTACCGCAAGTGTAACACTGCTCCATTCGACCAGCAAACTTCTTTACACCAACCATTTTTTTCATATTTTGAGTCTTCTTCTTTTGCTCCTCTATGAACTTACGATAAATTGCGGCCTCTTCTTTCTTATCCATTTCATCAGCCCTTTGCTCCATAGCAATAGCCGCTTGTGTTTTATGAGCATGACTACGACTACTATTTTTAATTTTAGATACTGATTGACGAGCCTTTGCTGGATTCTTGAAACCTAAACCATGTATAGTGCCTTTTGGATTTTCGTCAGTATACAAATCAGAGTGTTTCTTTGAACCAGCGGGTTGCCCTTTCTTACGAGGTATGCGTGGTGCTTTTACTAAGACGCTTTTAACAATCGTAGGCTTTCCACCTACGCCTTGTTTTTTACTGCGCTTGCGTTTTGTTGCTGCACGCTTTTGCCCCTCAGACATTGAGCCTGAAGTTTTTGGAGTTTTATCACTAACTTTTACACTGGGTCTACACTTTGGGTAACCTTTGCTTGATGTTTTTGCTTTGCTTCGACCACAAGGAGGATGCTTGCCGTCCTTGTCTTTACGACTAACATCGACCCACTTTTCTTTGAACCATCGGTTCAAGTTCTTGATAACAAGAACGTCATGGCATGTGCATCGGTCACTCATCTCTTTACCCCCTTATCCGAATAATTCACCCAATGAACGTGAATAGGGATGGGCGCTGTATTCCCAATTATACAAGTCTTGTAGAACGTCAGCCGTTGAATAAGGCTCTCCATCTTTTGTTCTGAAATACGGGTAATGTTGTTTGTGTCTTGGGTGCTCGACATCATACTCAGGTAAAAACCGTTTATCACCAAGTTGTGTCTGTATTGGATAATCTTGAATACCGTAATCTATAAGTACATTTTTTTCATCACGTTCATCAATCATTGGTACTACACCGTAATCAGGTAGTAAGTCACCATAACCTGCTGCTCGATATTTTTCTCTTTCTTTTAATTGTTTTATTCGATTGGGTTGATAAAGGTATTTTCGTCTATGCGAAAATTCTCTATGCAGTTCGGGGTCTACTTCAGTGAAATCTATATTAGGAGGTAAGCGTCGTTGAAAACTTTCATGAAACGGTTGCGAGTTTCTGTTTCTTGAAGATGAGAGAATGTTCATGTTGTTGTGTAATATGGTATTGAGAAGTGTTTGATAGTAACCTTTTCGCTGGTGTTCTTCAGGGGTGTTACCATGTAAGTTCTGCAAGAGTTGGAGTTCGTTTTCTACACCTTTACCGTATTTGCTATCTTCAGGTTTTACTATTGACCCCCTAAGTTCAGACAACACGTTACCTTCTTCATCTTGAAGTTCATATTTTATTCCTTCTCCGTAGTCGTCATCAAAAGGTATGCGAGGAATGCCAACAACTTTTGCTGGAGAAGAGCGAGGCGATGTGTCCATTCGTTCTTTGTAATTTCGTGAAAAACGGTCATATATACCTTCTGGATTTAGATATGGCATTACACTCATCTCACCAGTATGCGGATTGAAGGTTTGTTGTTGCAGTGGATAAATACCCATCAATTGTTCAAGCCCAGTCTTACCTCTGTTTACATCGTAAATTCCAGTATCTTTTTCACTTTGCATCCCTTGTCGCAAATTACGAATATCTTCTACTGAATATACAGGCTTAGGCTCATTTTTTAGCAAAGACCAAGCGCTGCTAAAGGCTGTCATTTCAATACACGCCTACCATTTTTGAAATTTTACTCGCTTTTTTCTTTTGTTTATCGAGTAAAGCATAGCAAGGACATTTGGGAGCCTTTGTTGAGCACTGCATAACTCCTTTGAGCATACATACACACGGAGTCTTTTCAGTGCCACCACAACAACATGATTTACGTTTTAATTTCATTTATCCTTGCACCTCCTCATAATAATCTTGTGGTAATTCTAAATAACGTGTTCTACCACTCTCATCGACATACGATATAAAGCGAGGGTACGCACTTGGTCGTTGAACTAATGTTTGAAGCATGGCTCTATTCCGTAATTCATCGTGACCACTCATATACGGTTGGTCACCTTCAAAGATAGGCTCTCGCATGACTGGGTTGTCAAGTCGCTGAATAAATGCATTTACTTCTTCTTGAGGAATGTTCATTAGTTCGTCATGGTGTCTATCTCGTAGTCGTTGCATCATCTGAGCGTATGTATCGAATCCCTTTTCACGAGCAAGGTCATCTTTTGTTTGCTTATTACTCGCATCTGTTCGTGAAAATGTCTCAACACCTCGTTGCATATTACGTGGCACTTTTGATGGATAATCAGTTTCCTTTCCGGGTTTCAATTCCATCGGAGGGTCGGCAATCCTGTCAGCAGCGAATCTGTATGAAATTCCATCACCTTCCTCCTTACCTTTTTCAGCCAACAAACGACCTCTCGCAAAATAACCCATAGCACTTGGGTGAATATATTCACCCTTGAGAAGTGACCACGCTGCTTCAAAAGCAATCATTTTTTCTTCCCCTTTTTCTTTCGGAACTTACCACGGCAGTATTGCACCGCCCATCCGTTAGCGTATGCTGATGGGTAAACTTTGAATTTACGCTTTGCTGCCGCTTTACCTGCGGGACAGAGTTTCTTTTCAAGTGAGTCCCATGCCATATCAAAAGGTGTAAGTTCGCTTGCTAATTTCACATCATCATCTCCAAGTGCCGAGGGATGCACCATACCATGCACATCGTATTGCTGGGCGCAGTCCATGCACATGTGGTGTGTGTAATCCTTTGTTAATGTTGGGTTGGCATATCGAACTGAAATAACAGCATTGGGATTAGGACAAAGTGTGCAGTTTTCTCGTATGTCAGCGCCTGACCTAACGCTTTTCATCTCAACAGGAGCGTCAAAGACGTTTTTCCAAAACAAGTCGCTCATCATGGTATCACCCAAACATATTTAATAAATCATTAAAATCCAACGTATTCTTATACCGTTCTACTTCATCCGGGTCTTTACCAAGATACTCACCAATTCTTGCCTGTCTGTAATGACGAACATCAGGACGTGCAGGGTCAGTATTATCTTGAACTCGTATGGACGAGACAGGAGAAACATTAGCACTTAATCGTGAAGGTAATGGTTTATCTACAGTTCCAAACATTGGGTATTGGCTACCAAACATTGGTTTCAAGTCGCCCCACCCTGTCGTGTCGATGTTTTCCAAAGCCATTTGTTCAAACTCAGGGTCAAAGCCGTAACGATACATGTTATACATTCTATCTCTTGATTCATCGAGTGTTTTTGACTTTTCATACTCTGCTCCAGCCGCTGTTATGTTTGTTGGTAGTTGTTGTTGAAATTTTTCATGAAACGGCTGAGACATATGCGGGTTTCTATTACTTGATACAATGCCTATTTTGTTTTGAAGCAGGGTGTCGAGTAAATTTTTGTAGTAACCCTTTCTCTGATGATATGGATGAGTAACCGCATCTAACCCGGCTATGGTGTTTGTTACATTAGGAACTCGGCGTACGTCTTTGTCATGTAAATCTATTCCGCTTACTTTTGAGTATTCTCTACCTTCATCGTCTACTAATGCGAATCTACGCTGGTCATTCCCCACGCTTCTAACTTCAACTTTTGTTGGTGTTGGTCGTCCTTCTTTAAATTGCATACGGTCTTTGTAACCACGTCGAAAATCTCTTTTCGCATGACGTTCAGGTATGAGTCTTGTGAATGTAAGATTGCGTCTATCGACCTTCATATCAGGTCTATTATGTATAGCGGAGATAAGCCTTCTATCGTTAGGTAAAGGGATTGGAAGTGTAGATTGCGGTGGAGGTTCTGTTCGATAAAACTCCGCAGGTTTTGTTTCTAATTGCTCCGCAGCATCCATATTCTTCTCGTCTTCATTTTTTTTTAAAAGTCCCCAAGCAATATCTATTGGCGCTGCTTTTCCAACTTCTGAGCCACGGCGAGCCATATCTATGGCCCGTTGCTCCTGTGCTTGCTTACGTTGTTGGCTGTTTGCCAGTGATTGTTGTGCAAATTGCATCGCTTGATTTTGCTTTTTCTTTGGAGTAAACCCACTGGCTTCTTCTGTTGGCTGAGGTGCTGATGGAGTTTCAGGCATTTCAGGCTCAGGCATCTCAGGCGCTGGCGCTGAAGGCATCGACTCGACAGCCTCGCTCGCTGGGCTTGAGGCAAGTGGGCCTTCTTTTTTCCCAGTTATCAGGTTCTTAGCGGCTGGAGCAATTTTTTCTCCAATCTTGTTTCTGAGTGCCAAACGCTTTGTGTTGAGTTTAGCCCCTGCGCTAAGCGCTTTGCTACCAAGCGCTCTTGCTCCAGCCAATAATGGAGCAAAAAATTTCTCAATGTCGTCGGGTGAATCCCACGGCACAAAGTCGTAGTTTTCACTCGGCATTAAGCGAAGCCACGCTCTCCATTAACAAAAGCATATCGCTTAAGAAGCGACATCAAAAATTGGCTTTGGGAACGTATTCATATTGGGTGAATTGGTCAGCAGCGCCCTGTTGTAAAGGAATTGGATTAGCAAGGTTGTCACCAGCGTAACGGCTTTCACCTACAGGTAATTTGAGTTTTTCTTCAAAATTCTGTCTCAATCGTTCACCTTCATAGGGGTTTTTCGGTCTTACAAACTCCCCAGCATCACTTACAGTATAACCTTGACCAGCAAAACTTTGTCTAGGTGGATAATCTAAACTTTTGAAAGGGCTTGGTCGAGGCATTCGCTCTACCGCTGCTCCCGGTGGTGGCATCATTTGACCCATACCCCCAATTCCCGCCATAGGATTTTCAGGGTTTTGTTGAACATCCATTGTCTGTGGCCCACCTGTCACCGTATGACCAGTTGGGATTTCAGTAGTGTGCTGTTGCATGACTGGTGCTTTGAAGCGACCAAACATACCCGGTGCTTGTGTAGGCACATCCATAGTTTGAGTCATCATTTCAGGAACTTGAGGGCGTTGAGCCATAGATGCAATTGAGGGAGGCATGGTATATTGAATAGGTATATTTCTACTACCAGTCTCTTGTATTCCAATTACGTTTTTTTTTAACGAATCCCAAGCCTTCTTCATTGGGTGCTGTGGAGGCATAGCAGGTTGTGACATTTCGGTCATCTCAGCGCCTTCACCAACTGGGCCTTCAGGCTTTGGTGTTGGGGTAACGCCTCTTCGCTGGCTCATCATCTGTGTGAGTTTTTGATACATGTCTTCAGCCGCTTGGCGCATGGCTGGGTCAGGTGAGTTTTCGTTGTCCAAAACAAATTGACGCATTTGCTGAAGAGCGATAGCATCCTCAGCCTTGCCTTTTCGTAGCACTGAGTCTATGAGTAAGTCGAAGCGGTGCTCATTCTTGAGAATAAAAAACGCATCGGAAAAGGCGGTCATCAATCCTCCCACGGTGTTGCTTGATAAAAGCGTATTGGATTTTTCAACTGGGCTTGGGCCACCTTCTCTGAAGTCTCGGAACTGCTGTGGTGGAACATATGGTTGCAAATTAGTGCTCTGTAAACCTTCAAGCATGTTTCGATATAGTTCGCCGTGTAGTCCTGTGTCGTATTCAAACAACCGTCTTTGCTCATCAGGGACGTTGATGAAGTCAAAGAAGTCACCTAGTCGTTTGTAGTCAGCGTCATCTGCTGCTAAGCGTTTGCGATTTGTTTCTCTTTCACGGTTATACGAGGCTCGGCTGTATATGTCTTTAGGGTAAAAATTAGGATTATGAACCGTTTCTTCAGCCTGTTTTTCCCACGGCTCAAATATGTCCGTGTCTCTATAGAGTTGAACAAAGTTATCAAACTGCATTGGGTTCATGTCTTTTGCTCGATAAAAGTTTCTGTAATAAAGTGCGTCACCTTTTGGGTTTCGGAGTCCTTGACCAATACTATCTATTGAAGCAGCGTCTTGAATCATCTCGCTTATTTGACCCAATCGTCGTTTTGAACCATACATTGGGTCAAAGGTAACAAATTTTGATGGGTCATTAGGGTCACGACCTATATTGTAGTCGTGCAAATCATCTACCTCTAACGCACTTGGTAGATAATCTTCAAATTTTTCATGCATATCCATTACATCTTCACTACGTTTGTCTCGCAACTCGGTTAATTTTTCTCTTATTATATCTGCTCGCTTTTTGTCAAAGTCATAAGCGGTAGGACTCGTATGAAGACGCTCTAAGTCCTTTGTATTAACGTCTTCTGGAAAATCAAGGTGAGCGTATTGAGGGTCATTAGACGCAGCAACATAAGCGTCAGTCATCGTTGGTCGCATGTCCAAGTCGATTGTTCTTTGCTCCACTGGGAAAGACCGACCTAATCCAATTTCTCTGTCATGCGCCATTGGGTATTCAGGCACAATGGGATAACCAAGCGAGGCTAATGCGTGCGATATGGCTATGTCGGTCTTAGGAGCAGCCCTACCGCCCCTGCTCCTGTCTTGTGCAAATTTTATTGCTCTGTGAGGATAAATTTCTGTATGACGATACGCACCACTGTCTGTGCGAATTGGCTCGCCTCGTTCCATATCTTTTTGCCAGTCGATTTTTAATGGCATTAGATTTCGTAGTTTTCTATCCTCATCTTCAGCCAACTCATCTGAGGTTGGGGTTATAGGGCTGTCTTGCCCGAACACTTTTTGTCTAAAAGGAGTCTCTGCTTTCAACAGATTGTAAGCGATGTTGAAGGCTGACACATTTCATCACCTGTTTCGCAAGTGACTCCATGCTTTTTCGATTGGGATGCGGAACTCGTCAGCAAGCGCCATTATTTGTTCATCAGTCAATGTGCCTTCAGGACGCATGGCGTGCAAGAATGGATTTTCTTGGCTCACAGGTCGTGGTGGGGCTGGAGCAGGTGGTGCTCTCCCTAATTCTCGCATACTCGGAGCACCAGCACCGGGCGGCATTTGAGCAGGGTTTGGAGGTAGGGTTCGTGGCCCTTCGCTGCGACCCTGTGGATTCATTGGGTATACTGTTCGGCCTACGTTACGCAGTGGCATGGTTTCATGCGGAGGCAAAGGAGGCTCAGGAATCATACGCTGTGTTCGTAGTGGGCCTCTTAGATTCGGGTGAGGAGTATGTATGTCCTTCTGACGCTCTAAGTTCCTGTGATGTCGCTGTCCTACGGGCATGTTTGGGTCTTCTTGCATCGACGGTCTGATGGCTTTTCCTATCGGGCTACCTACATTGAAGGCGGCTCTCATTTGCTGAGGACTTGGATTTGCACGTTCAAGTTCTGTCATTGGAGGATTGCTATATGGGTTAGGCTGTGGCTGTTGGAAGATTGCATCGTAGGCTTGACGCATTTGCTGAGAACTTGGATTTGCACGCTCAAGTTCTGTCATTGGGGGTTGCGCTGGGTTGGCTTTAAGCATAGAGAATGCATAGCCAAAAGCGTCAGACATATCTCGTCCCATGCGTAACTAACCTATCAATTATGCGGTAATCAAAGGACAGCGCAGGGGTCAATTTTTTTTGTCAAATTTTTTTTTGCTGGAGCGCTGTGCGTGGTTATAAGAAGCGTAACTAAGCAGCGTAACTACATCGCTCCGCCTAAGCCCTGCGTAACAAGGGGCGTAACAAGGCACTGCGAGCCATAGCCTCATGCTCCCACGCAAGGGGTTCGGCGTAACAAGCAACTCGTCTGTAGTGAGGAGCGCCACGCTCCAACGGAGCGTTGCGCTCCGAGCAGGGCTTGCCTCATGCTGATGAGCATGGCTCTCAGCGTGGTGCTCTATAGAACGTGGTACTGCTCAGCATATAGCAACGCAGTGTTGCTTTATACCATGCCTCTTGCTGATGCGGAGCGCTATGCTGTTCCATGCTTTAGCGCCATGCCGTAAGCCTTGCGCCCTTAACCCCACCCATACGGATGGCCTTTGCCATCCTCCTTCGCACGTTACCTTTGGTGCGTAACCAGAGAGGTATTGATGTTGATATATAAAGGAATAGTATGCACTAACGCAAGGAGGAGAAAGTTATGCCAAACGGTAACCAACCTAACGTAGCCCAAACACAGAACAACCCCAAGTGGGAGGTCGTGGCGACCCCCATGCTCAAGGAGGTGGGAACATTCTTGCAGTCACGCAAGCAATCATTCACCACATCCTTCAACCTCGATGCATCGCAAGGTGTGCCGATGACCAATGAGCCAGTGACCTACACTGCTGCTCAAGTCGTTGCTTTCGCTGTCGATGTCCTTGAGTTGTGCGCTGAGCGCACCGACTGCAAAGACATGGGTGAGCCATCGAAGATGGGTCGCAAGGCTCTCGGTAAAGCGTTCGTCGCTGAATCCGTGTACTCCAACGTGAGCAAGTTGATTGTGGTCAAGCAACTCAACGCCTTCCGTCGAACCCTCAAGTCTGCTCGCAAGGCTCAGCGTGTTGCCGAAGCCGTCGCTGAGGGTCGCCAGTGGTATGCCGATGGGGTCGTCTTCGACGAGAAGCACGAACTCGCTGGACAGCCGAAGCCGTTCCCGTCCCGTCGCAAAGCAGTCAGTGGTTACTTGCAAATGACCGTTGGCATGGACTGGAGCAAGAAGGCGAACAAGGGTGAACTCAAGGACATGGCACTCTCCCATGTTCGACAGGGTGCAGTCGATGCACCAACCGCCCAAGAGACTCGTGATGCTCAAGCAACCCCTGCACCAGTAGCCTCGCAGTCCACTGTTTCCGCTAAGGTCACGAAGGCTGAGTTGGTCACCCAAGCAGTCGCTCTCGGCATCGCCAAGTCACGAGCAAACGGCATGAAGAAGGCCGACCTCGTTGCGACCATCAACGCACTCTCCAACCTCTGAGTAGGTTTGCAGTAGCACGTTTTTGTTGCCGTCCTCGCATCTGATACGGTGCGAGTTGCCGCCCCTCACACGGTTCAGGCCGTGTGGGGGGCTTTTTTTTTGGCCTCCGAGCCTTGTTACGCACGCCAGCCCAGCG
>CETC01026735.1_pt1 | contig 10841 bp, 8 predicted proteins | sample 326911 | NCBI WGS metagenome assembly CETC01 (sample SAMEA2622694, study PRJEB7988) | marine metagenome | isolation source: saline water (ENVO:00002010), including
GGCTAAACCAGCAAACGGATCGGGGGAAGTATAACGGGCAATTTCCAAGGCTTTCTCTACACTGGCGCGAATTGCACCCGCAGATAAGTCAGTGGTCGATGCTGAACCCTTTTGTTGCCCTTTGTAAAGGGTTATGCCGAGCGCGCCATCTTTGTTGAACTCAACGGTTTCAACTTCACCTAGACGTGTTTCGACACTAATCCCACGACTGCGGGTAAGCGCGCACTCCATCGCCGTAGCGCCAAGCTTTTCGCCGTAAGAAAGCGCATCTGCGACAGCTTGTTTCACATCGGCTAACTCGGTTTGTAACTCTGCTAATTCTGGTTTCAAACTAAACTCCATTGGTTGCTTGGTGCGTTGCCTGTTAAACTATGTCGGTAGCACAGAGGACATACCATGCACGATAGTCACGACTTCGACCAAGACGACGATCAACTCGTCAGTAAATCTCAATTAAAACGTGAAGCAGAGGCCCAGCAAGCGCTGGGTAAGAAACTTGTCGACCTGCCCGCGGGCAAACTCGAGAAGATTCCGCTCGACGAAGCATTACTCGACGCCATTCAATTGGCGCAACGCATTCGCAATAAGCGCGAAGGCTTTCGTCGGCAACTGCAACACATTGGCAAAATGATGCGTAATCGCGACACGGCTCCAATTGAGCAAGCGTTGTACGAGCTCGAAAACGCACATCATGAGCAAAATGCTCTATTCCACCAACTCGAAAAGCAACGTGATGCTATTTTGGCTGAAGGCGACAGTGCTATCCAAGACTTCTTGGAGGACTATCCGCAAGCGGATCGACAGAAACTGCGTCAGCTCTATCGCCAGGCGCAAAAGCAACAGCAGCAAGGCAAACCACCCGCCGCTGCCCGTGAACTTTTCAAATACTTGCGTGAAGTGACCACCGCTTAGGCGGTGCCACCCACGGTCAGGGCATCCAGCTTCAAGGTTGGCTGCCCCACGCCTACCGGCACACTCTGGCCGTCTTTACCACAAACACCAACGCCGGAATCAAGAGCTAAATCATTACCCACCATTGATACCTGACGCATTGCCTCTGGGCCGTTCCCGATTAGCGTTGCGCCTTTTAGCGGTGCAGTGATTTTACCGTCCTCAATCAAGTAAGCCTCAGAAGCTGAGAACACAAACTTACCTGAGGTGATATCGACCTGTCCGCCGGCAAATTGTGGCGCATAAATACCGCGCTTCACACTACGAATAATGTCATCTGGACTCGCTTCACCACCCAGCATGTAGGTATTGGTCATGCGCGGCATCGGTAAATGTGCATAAGACTCACGACGACCATTACCGGTCGGGGCAACACCCATCAAGCGAGCGTTCATCTTATCTTGCATATAGCCAACCAAACGGCCTTTCTCGATCAGCACATTATGGCCAGCCGGCGTGCCCTCATCATCAACTGTCAGTGAGCCACGGCGATCAGCTAAGGTCCCATCGTCAACGATAGTACACAGCTCAGAAGCGACCTGCTCTCCCATTTTTCCTGAGTATGCAGACGCCCCTTTGCGATTGAAATCTCCTTCAAGCCCGTGCCCAACTGCTTCATGCAGCAACACGCCCGGCCAACCGGAACCCAGCACCACCGGCATGGTTCCTGCTGGAGCAGGTTGCGCTTCAAGGTTCACAAGCGCCTGACGCACTGCTTCTTTGGCGTAGCTTTGCCAACGCGGCAGAGTATCTGTCTGTTCATTAGCAAAGAAGTACTGGTAATCAACGCGCGCGCCGCCCCCAGCACTGCCGCGCTCACGGCGGCCGTTCTGCTCAGCTAAGACGGTACAATTAACCCGTACCAAAGGGCGAATATCGGTTGCTAAAGTACCATCGGTAGCAATCACGAGGACTTCGTCATAACTACCGCTGACACTGGCAATCACTTCGACGATACGACTATCTAAAGAGCGCGCATAGGCATCAATCTCGCGTAGCAGCGCGATCTTTGCCGCCTCGTTGAGGCTGCCGAGCGGATCCAAGCCGGCATAACGCGGCGTGCCTTGTACTGTGTTCGCGATGGCGATTTTCTTCTCATCGCCAGCTGCGACAATACCGCGCGCTGCCGCTGCCGCCTGTTCGAGTGCGGCAGGAGTTACTTCGTCAGCATAAGCGAAGCCGGTCTTGTCTTCGTGCAAGGCTCTTACGCCAAGGCCAGTTTCAATATGAAAACTACCTGACTTAACGATACCATCTTCAAGAACCCACGACTCATTGCGACTGTGTTGTAAGTAAATGTCAGCATAGTCAATCGCGCCGCTGTACAGCCCTGTTAAGCGCCGCTGTAAAGTTTCAATATCTAGCTCATTCGCGGTCAATAAGTTTGCAATGACCTGATTGTGTTCACTCATGTATAACCTTCTTACTACGGGCAAAATGCTTTGCCACTGGAATATTGCTACGGATCGGCGTCAAACTCTCGAGGTCAACATTTGCCGACGCCAAGCATGGGCTCGTCACCCCATCACACTCACTGACTACGTTACCCCAAGCGTCAATGATCAGCGCATGACCATAAGTTTCGCGACCATTGGCATGCTCACCTACTTGTGCACCAGCGACCACATAACACTGCTGCTCGATTGCGCGAGCGCGCGTCAGCACATGCCAATGGGCATTGCCCGTCACCTTGGTAAAAGCCGAGGGTAGCGCGATAATTTCTGCACCTTTACTGCGTAACGCCCGAAATAGCTCAGGAAACCGCACATCATAACATACCGCTAGGCCTAGGGTGCCAAACTCTGTTTCGACGGTGACGACACGCTCGCCGGCCTCGGTCCAGAGAGACTCCCGATACGTCTTGGTATTGTCGGCGACATCCACATCGAACAAATGAATTTTATTGTAGCGCGCCATGCACTTTCCATCGGGACCAAATAATAAAGACGCGGCGGAAAATTTCTCCGCGCTAGCATCGTCAATGATTGGCATGGTCCCGACCAGCAAGTAGATACCATGCTGGCGAGCACGTTCAGCTAAGCGCCCTTGCAGGGGGGCTGTATGACTATAGAGTTCGGCATAACTGCGTTGTTTTTTGTCACCCGCACCGAAACAAAGGCAGGCCTCAGGCAACACTACCAGTTGCGGTCGTGCGGCCGGTATTTGGTCAAGCAGTTGTTCAATTATCTTCAGGTTTTCCTGCGGCTCCGGCAGGCTGGTCATTTGTACCGCTGTCAGTTGAACTTTCTTGTGCTGCATCAGGTTCCTCCTGCGGTAATGGGTCAACAGGAAGCGGCACTTCACGGCTCGCCCGTGACACCTCTTCCACTTTAGGCTCATCCATGGTTCCTGTGATCTTGTACTCTAAACGACTAATGACTTGCGCATCTTGTAACATGCGATCGATAAGTAAGGCTGCAAGCCCCGACGGTGGATTTACCATCCAAGCCAGAATAACCGGTAAACTCGACGTGACTTTGGGCACGAAGAAGAGCTGATAATCAATCGCGCTAGTCACTAGGTTGGTGGAGCCTGTTATTTCCATATCACCGGCCGAACCATTCATCCGTGCTTGTTCGGTATTAACCACGCCATCATCAATGGCAAACTGGCCCGCGAACTCGGTAAAAAACATGCCGTTGGCAAAAATATCACGGAAATCAAATTGTAATTTCCGCAGGATACTCTCTAGGCTAAGAACCGAAAACAAACGTGCACCGCCGTCACTGACATCATTTAAATAGCCTTGCCCGAGACGCCAATTCATAGTGCCGTCTAAACTAGCTACGTTAAATGCATTTGGCGTGCCCTGCCAAGCGAGCTCAAAGTCGAACTCGGCGGGACTGTCTTGTACTATCGAGGTAATGTCATAATCGTTTAGGAAATTACCGAGATCTTCACTGTTAAAAGTACCGGTTACAGCTGTCACGGCAGCCTGCTCGGGTGTAGCTAGAAGCCAACGTAATTGCGCATTGAGCTCATGTTCGCCGTTACGTAAACGAATGTCATCAATATGCACCTCCTGTGGTGCAGGTCTGAGCCGGAAGGCAACTTCACCGAGAGCATATTCACCGTAGCTACAGCGCTTACAGCTAAATTGAAACTCCGGCCAACGGCTAAAGTCTTGGCTTTCTTCGACCTCTTCAACACCGGCGACGAGTTCATCGGCAACCTGCTCTGCGGCCACAGGTGCGGCAAGCTCCATAAAGTCTGCATTGATTTCCACGTGTTCTGCAAGGTCACCGTTGGCTGGCCAATAGCTGCCGCGCATGAGTGCTTCTTCGGCACGCCAGCTAAAGCGCCATGTATCAATGACAGTCTCACCGCTAGGTTCTTCTTGCGGCCATAACACAATCGCATTGTCATGCATCTGGTGGTCGCCAAATGTTAACTCTGCCACCTGCACTTCAATAACATCCGGAATCGGTTCAGCGAACTTACGCGGCTCGCCGTCCTCACTTCCACCTTCACTTTGGCCCTCGCCCCACCATTGCTTAAGGTTGGCAATCGTGTCTAACCAGCGCGCGGCATCCGCTTGCTCAAGCCCGACCTCGAGCGGAAAGGTTGGATTCAGACCGAGCAAGTCGGGATTAGGTAATTCTCCCACCGGATCGCCGATACGGCCATAGCCCTGCTGCAACACACTGGCATCGCCATTGTATTGCAGCTCAACCAAGCTGTGGTCACCTAAAGTACTGTTAATGAGTAAGCTCTCTGGGCCCCCTGAAACCTGCAACTGCCAAGGCATACTTACGTTCTGCTCTAGGGCGAAAGGTGCCGGAAGTAAGAGTTCAAGAGAGTTTAGATCGGACTGCTGCTGCCAGTGGAAGGAATACCCGCCTGTTTCCGGCAAAGATAACGCTAAGCGCCCCTGCCAAGTAAAATCACCCTGCGCGAGGAGCTCGGTGGTTGGTTTTTGCTTGCTTAACTCAGCCATCGGCCATAGTGCATCGACCGCAACCTCGACATGATAATCATCTTCACGAGCCCGACCATTGAGCACAGCGCTGACCGGCAGTTGTTGCCATTTAAACTTCAAATTCTCCGCTTCGATGACATCGTTGCGATAATGAATACGTCCACGCACATCAGTAAATTGCTCATCCAAACTCGCTACAAAGAGGTCATTGTTTTGCAAGTCAGCATACCCCTCCGCTACGACTTGTTGACTTTTATCGAGCAGAATAGTGAGCGCCAAGGTGCCATTCATGGGGCCTGAAAGTTGTACTTCGGTCAGCGTACTACCCAATGACTCCGCTAATGGACTTGCCGCAAACAATGGTTGTAGACGTTGACTAGGCCCAAACAGCTCGCCGTTAACCGTTAATACCGCAGGTTTTGCCAAGATATCCGCAATGACCGTGTCGACTCTCGGTAAAGTGACGCCTTCGATGTTGGCATCGGTGGTTAAAATATGCATGCGTTCATTGCCAAAGTGCACGAACGCTTTGGCCTCACTTACCACCGGCCAGTTGGGTTGGAAGCGATACACCAGATCCGCAATCGAAGCTTGCGCGCGGAAGACGCCGCTGGGCTGTTGATACGGGAAGTCCGCTAATGGGCCTCGCCATACCATTGCTAAATCCGTTGCCGCGCCTTCGAGCAAGGCTGTTTGCAGGTAATCATGCAAATCAGCGCCCATAATTTGTGGTAAATACTGACGTAATACATTGGCCGGAATCGGCTCCGCAGCGGCACTTATGACCTTGGCGTCGACGTACAGTTCATCGGTGTAGCGCAAGCGTGCGTGGACCCGAAGTGGCAGTCCCGCCAAATCGACCCGACTCGTGTCAGCAATTGATAACTGCCACGCATTGGATTCGACATTAAAACGTCCGTCCACGCTTAATTGGGCAAAACGCCATGGCTGGCGATCGTTGAGGTAATCACTGCTAATCGTGCTATCAGTGCCACGCAAAGCCCACTGCGCCTTACGATCGACGCCCCGCACGTCCAGCTTGATGCCGCTAACACCGGGAATGCCAGCAACGTCCTGCCATGCTATTTCGCTGGCGGAAATTTGCCATTGCAACGGTTGCTTTAAGGTTTGCTCTACACGCATGTCAACCTTGCCCGTTAGCTCTGCTTCGCTAAAAGTGTCGACCCACTCCTGGCCTTTACTACCTGTCAGGGTGGCCAATTGAAGCAACGGCGCAAGAGGAAGCTTATCAGCACTTAATGCATAGTGCTCTGGCGTTTGCAGCCAACTTAACGTTGGCACCGTCCAAGTAGTGTCATCTTGTACCACGGTAATTGGGTTGTTATTCACCAACCAGCCGTTTTCGTATGGGCGTAATTTTAATAGCCCTTTTGGCACCACCAACTGGTGACGACGTTCGGCAACTTTCCAGTGCAATTCATTTCGGCCTAGCTCAAGAATGCCGTTGCGGAAATCACTTCCGGCAAAATTGAGCCACATCGTGAAGTTAAATTCCGCTTGCGAAATCTGCGCATCAACGACTTTTTGCTGCAGGTACCCAGCGATATCTAGGTTTTCCGCACGTACATAGATTTGCCCCGCAAGATCGCTAGGCTCATTCCCTTCAATATCAATAATGATATCGAGTGAGTTCGAGGCAAGGTCGGCAAGCTTCAAGCTACCGAAGCCTTGATGCGATCGACCTTGGTTGCTCCAACTCAGCCGTTCAATATCAACGGCATGACGCACGCCGAGCAAATTAATTAACTCCAAGCGACTGTCTTCAATGGTGACTTGATCGAGTTGATTAAGAAAAAAGCGTGGAAGCGTATCGGTCAGAGCGGTGTTGTTGCCTAACGAGGGATTTCTCAAGTCATACGTTAGCTGAAGATTAGCCAGCGTCACCTGCTCAAACTTCAAGGACCATGTACGCAGGCTTTGCCAGAAATTAAACACCACGCGGGCTTCGTTAAGCTGAAATTGCGTCGCTTCACCAGCCAAGCGTTGCACTTCGATATCTTGCAAAATGAGTTGCGGACCGGCGCTGTTCCAGTCGGCACCCAGCTGACCTACGACGATTTCGGCGGCGTAATTTTCGGCGAAAAAGCGCTCAACCTGAGTCGTAACATCAGGAAGTTGTGGCAAGAGATAACGCAACACGCTGAGCAACACCGCAAACAACACAAGTGCTGTTGCGACGCTATAAAGCATGGTCCGATAAGCTACTTTTAGAGAGACTCGCCACATAGGCTTACAGCACCTACTACATCATCACCACATCAAACTGCTCTTGATGATAGAGCGGCTCAACGGAAATTTTGACTTGCTTACCTATGAAAACCTCGAGCTCGGCTAATGCGTGCGATTCCTCGTTCATTAGAGCGTCTGTGACCGCCGCTGATGCGTAGATAACGAAATGATCGGCAGCATAAGCCCGATTAACGCGGACAATTTCCCGCATGATTTCATAGCAGACCGTTTCTACGGTCTTCATTGTGCCACGGCCGTTACATACCGGACATTCCGAACAAAGTACATGCTCTAAACTTTCGCGCGTGCGCTTGCGGGTCATCTCAACTAAGCCGAGCGAAGTAAAGCCATTGATCGAGGTCTTCGCACGATCTTTTGCGAGTGCCTGCTCAAGGCTATGCAGCACCCGTCGACGATGATCCGTGTTCTGCATGTCGATAAAATCAATAATGATAATCCCGCCTAAGTTGCGCAGACGCAGTTGTCGCGCGATCGCTTGCGTGGCTTCAATATTCGTATTGAAAATCGTTTCCTCGAGATTCCGATGCCCAACAAAACCTCCAGTATTGATATCAATCGTGGTCATGGCTTCCGTTTGATCGATAATAATCGAACCACCTGACTTCAGCTCCACCTTGCGGTCAAGCGCACGTTGAACCTCGTTTTCGACATCAAACATGTCAAAGATCGGCCGCTCGCCAGCGTAGTACTCAAGCGCAGGTTCGAGCTCTGGAATAAATTCATGGACAAACTCTTGCAAGACTTCGAAAGTGATCTTCGAGTCAACGCGGATACGTTCAATTTCGTCACCGACAAAATCACGCAGGATGCGGCACGAGAGATTCAGGTCTTCGTAAACGATGCCTATTTTGCGCATCCCCTTGCGACGTTTTTGCAAGGTATCCCAAAGCCGGCGTAAGAAGGCAGCATCGCGGCGTAACTCAATGTCACTGGCACCCTCTGCAGCGGTACGAACAATGAAGCCGCCGTCGTCGTCACAGTACGGCTGTGCCGCCTGTTTCAAACGCTCACGTTCAGCCTCGTCTTCGATGCGCTGCGAGATACCGACATGCGGTGATTGCGGCATGAGCACCATATAACGCGAAGGAATAGTAATGTCAGTCGTTAGCCGCGCACCCTTGGTGCCAAGTGGATCCTTCACCACCTGCACTAAGATATGCTGCCCCGCGCGCACCAAGGTTGCGATATCTGGCGCCAGATCTGGGCGCGGCGCAACACCTTCGGCAGCGGATAGCGGCGAGACAATGTCAGAAGCATGCAAAAACGCAGCCTTGTCGAGACCAATATCAACGAAAGCAGCCTGCATGCCAGGGAGCACCCGCGCCACCTTACCGACATAAATATTCCCCACCAAACCGCGCTTAGCTTGGCGCTCGATATGAATCTCTTGCAAAATACCGTTTTCGATCAGCGCCACCCGTGTTTCGGTCGGAGTGACGTTCATTAAAATCTCAGCGCTCATTTCGCTTTACTCTCAACGGCTTGAATTAATTGTTCGGTTTCATATAACGGTAGTCCTACCACAGCTAAATAGCTACCCTCAATCCGTATCACAAACTTCGCGGCATGACCTTGTATACCGTAGCCGCCAGCCTTGTCTTGCGGTTCGCCCGTAGCCCAGTAACTGGCAATATCAGCTTCACTGAGTGACTTAAATTGCACCATTGTGGTGACTAATACGACTTCTGTTGCACCATTATAGTGCAAAGCGACTGCAGTCATCGCTTGATGGCAGCGCCCCGAGAGCATTCGCATCATCGCCCGAAAGTCTGTTGCGTCAGCCGGCTTCTCCAATACCTGATCATCACAAACAACAATGGTATCAGCACCTAGCACCATGGCTGCGTCGTCTACCATTGCCGCTCCCGCTACGGCTTTGCTTTGCGCCAGGCGCTGCACATAAGCTGCTGGGGATTCGTGCGCTTGCTGCTGCTCAGGCACCTCAGGGCGCACCACCGTAAAGGGTCGGTCAAGCAATTGCAGTAGCTCATAACGACGTGGTGAGCCAGAGGCCAAAACCAGTTGCATAGCAAACTCCTGAGGGTATTAGCGGATCAAGTAGCGACGACGATAGCGGCGCAAAATCAAAAAGAGCCATGGCCAAATAATGGCCGAAGACACGACCGGATATAGGTACGGCAAATTGAATACGGCATCATTGAGTACATGCTCGAGCTCGTAGACAATCACGCGCTTAATAAGAATTAAGACCGCAACGATAACCAATTGTTGCGTTAACGAGTAATTACGGATGCGCTGAAAATGGCGTAGCGCTGGATAAGCCATTAGTACCAAGGCGGTGGCGTAAACGCCAAAAGTACTGCCCATCAAAATATCGGTCAGCAACCCCATCACGAGCACCGTGCCGAAGCCAACGCGATGCGGAATGGCAATCAGCCAATACAACAAGACAAGGCTTACCCAGTCTGGACGCCAGGGCTCCAACACCGAAGGAATCGGCATGATGGTTAAGACCAACGCCAATAAGTAACTGAATAACAGTGGTAGCAGTCCAGACTTAACCCACATCGTTAACCTCACCGGCTTCCATGTCTTCCTCAAAAATCGGTTGTTCTTGGGCGTTCGCTGGCCATAACAGCAATAAAGTGCGCACCCGATCTAACTGGGCAAATGGCGTTACTAAAACTTGCGCATACTGTAAACGCTCATCGCGATTAATTAGGTTGATCTCGGCGACTGGGTAGCCTTCAGGAAACACCCCACCCAGACCAGAAGAAACCAGCACGTCGCCCTCTTGCAACTCGGTACTATGCGGAATGAAATTGAGCTCCAGTTGCGTCAACGAGCCCGTACCTTGGGCAATCACACGAATATCGTTACGCTCGGCGCGGAGCGAAATGGCATGGCTTTGATCGGAGATAAGCAGAACTCGCGCAGTGTTGCGCGCCACACTAATGACCTGACCAACGATACCGCGGTTATCCAGCACCGGTTGACCTTCATAAACGCCGCTTTGATAACCTTTGTTGATCACCAATTGATGGGAGAATGGGTCGGTGGCGACCGACACCACTTCAGCCGCCATGCGACGACTCGCCGCGCGGACTTCCGAGCCTAATAACTGCCGCAAGCGCGCATTTTCATTCTCAAGGAAATTAAGGCGTTGCACTGCCATTTGTAACCCCAACAACTCGTCGCGTAAGCGCTGGTTGTCTTCACGCAGAGCCGAGCGGGTCGTGGCAAGGTAAACCAAACGGTCCATGACTTCTTCAGGAAGCACCGCAAGGTATTGCACCGGTGCTGTAGCAGTACTTAAAAACGAGCGCACCGGCTGCATGGTTTGCAGCCGGTGGTCAAAAAACATTAGCGCGCCAGCTACGATAAGCGCCAGTAGCAAGCGTGTGCGTAATGAAGGGCCGTGTTCAAACAGCGACTTCATGGCGTATTACTCATAACTAAACAAGTCACCGCCATGCATGTCAATCATTTCCAGAGCCTTACCACCACCGCGCGCGACACAAGTGAGCGGGTCATCGGCTATAATGACCGGAATTCCGGTCTCTTCCATCAACAGGCGGTCGAGATCACGCAATAGCGCTCCACCGCCGGTTAACACCATGCCGCGCTCAGAAATGTCTGAGGCCAACTCTGGTGGCGACTGTTCAAGCGCAACCATGACGGCACTTACGATACCCATCAATGGCTCTTGCAAGGCTTCGAGAATTTCGTTGCTGTTCAA
>CETC01158445.1_pt1 | contig 10838 bp, 10 predicted proteins | sample 326911 | NCBI WGS metagenome assembly CETC01 (sample SAMEA2622694, study PRJEB7988) | marine metagenome | isolation source: saline water (ENVO:00002010), including
GGGGGGGAGCCCCAGGCTATTTAAAAGTTTTGAACCCTATTAAAATTACCACCCCTACCCCTCCAAAAAAAGGCGCAGACATGACCCAAAAAAAGCGCGCGGAACCAGACGATATACTCATCAAGTTCATTGTCGATGGGGACCCTGGGACCAAGGGGAGACCCAGGCTGGCGAAGAGTGGGAGAGTCTATACTCCACAGGGTACGAAGATGTACCAGGCGAGAGTGTTGCGTGCCTTGAAGGGACAGTACTCAGGAGAGCCTTGGGGGTGTCCTGTAGGCCTCTCGCTGGTGATGGTGTGTAAACGTCCATCGGTGCTCAGGAAGAGAGACGTAGAGCGTGGATGGTGCCCTTACAGCCGTAACCGTCCTGATATAGACAACTGCCTAAAGGCTGTGATGGATGCGCTGAATGGCCATCTGTATGTGGACGACCGTCAGGTGTGTGAGGTGTATGCAAGTAAGGTGTATGCGGCGATAGATGAGAGCCCGCATATTTTTGTTCAAGCATGGAAATGTAAGGAGATGTAGTGCCGCTATATGAGTACAAGTGTCAGAAGTGTCGTAGTGTGTATGAGCGACTGTACAGCGTGAAGGATGCTCCTCGGGTAGACGAGTGTGCTTGCGGGGGCAAAGCTCATCGGAAGGTCAGTTTAATAGCCCGCACCCCGAACCGTTGGGGGGATACGAACGGGTACTATGACCCGGGGCTGGGTTCTTGGGTGTCGAACTCTCAGGACCGAGAACGGAAGATGAAGGAGCTTGGCGTGGTTCCTTTGGCGGACTACGGAACGCACTACATTGATGACCGGCTGGACAAAGAGGACCAGCAGATGATTCAGCAAGAGAAGGACAGCCAGGAGGTAAAGCGCCTGGAGTCGGAGGGTGTTTCCCGAGGGGAAGCGTTCGCTCAGGTGTATAGTACGGAACGGATGGCAGCAGATGGACTGCTGCCTGATGACATCAAGGGGTGATGTATGGCAGACATGAGTAAACTTCTTCCGCAGGAACAAGAGGCTGTGGATATGGCAGGTCAGATGGACCAGGCGATGAATGAATCGCTGATGGCGTCATCACCTGCAGGTGACTTCAACAAGGCATCTCTGAATGGTCTGGTGGGAGCGTTGAATAAGGTGCTCCCGTTGTTTGACGTGAAGGACAAGTACCCTAAGTTTGAAGAGGGTATTGAGGATGGTCGGTTGCCTGGAGAGTTCATTCGTCAGCTAAGCATGGTAGCTGCAGCGGCTGAAGATTCGGGGCTCTTAGAAGAACCTATGGACCTCAATGAGCTTACGGATGACCAAGGCCTTCGTATGTTTGCTGCAAAGATGCAGAGCCTCTCGAAGAACATTGAGTTTAAGCAGTTCCTGAAAGAAGATGCTCCTGTGCAAGCTCCAGAAGAGGAGCCTGTCTTGGAAGAGCCAGTGGCTGCACCCATGCCGGAGATGGGCATGGATGAGCTTATGATGCAAAGACTCTAACCTTTGAGTGGTAGCAGCGGGGCTACGTTCTGAGGGGACGGATCTACCAGTGATTCTACATAGTTAGCTGGCTGTTCGAACCCCTTCATTCCTCTGGGAACATCTTGAGCTTGGCCTCCCTGTAAGAAAGACTCGGGGAGGTTGAGCATGCGGACGATCTCCTGGAGGAGCACCTGGGGAGCAACGCCCAGTCCAAGCAGCGTAGGCACATTCTCTAAGAGTTGCTGTTTTGCCATTTGCTCTGACATGGGGGTTGTTGCCATGTCGCTGGCATAGGTCACAAAGTCCCCCATCAGGTCGCCTGCTTTCAGAAGCACAGCTTTATCGTTAATGAGCACTGCTTCTGGAGCGTTCTGGTCAATGAACATGGCCATCATAGGCAGGAAGGTTTTAGCTAATCCCTCGATAGCGCCATCTCTTGCTCGGGCCATCCTGCCAAGCTCTGAGCTTGTGTATGCTGCCAGGGCTGCAATCTCTGTAGCTGTAGCTCTGGTAGACTCACCGCGAGTAAAGCTTGCGGTAACACCGCCTCGCTCCCGGTCATCCATAATCTGCTGTGCGTAGAGTTGAAGCTCGTGAGGCAGCGCAACATGAGGCACAGGGCGGATGATTGAATCCATGTCGTCTGTCTCAACTTCTACAAACAGGCCGTCGATACCAGAAGTGACCTTAGCCATGCTCTCTTCGTCGATAGCCCCCTTCTTTACGATGTACTGGCGAGAGGCCTTTCTGACTGCAGATGCTTGGTAGCTGCGAATGATATTCATCTCGTAGCACTGGTCATAGATTCTCTGCATGACTCCATACCCCATCAGAGGTTGGTCCGGGAGCCTGGAGAAGTAGAAGGGAATCAGCGGAGTGATGGGGCGGTCCTCAAAGTCCCTGAAGGGAATGGGAGAAACTTTCTCTACAAACTTTTCACCAGCCTTGTATTGTGGAGAGTAGAAGAGCAGTTGGTCGTTCACCAAGTCGTAGAATTCCAGGATTTGAACGTACTCAAACACTGACTTGTCCTCTAAGTCAGGCAGGTTGTGCTTGAAGTAGTCAATCTTTCCTTCGCCCTCCATCTTCTTGCCGAACTTGTCTTTGGCCTCTTCCGTTGTCATCGTGTACCAGTGGCCAATGTACCGCTGCAAGTCTTGGCTCTGAGCGTCTTCGTCTACCAAAACGTTCCATGGTTCGATAGCGATAGGGACCATTCTCCTGTACAGAACCTTATCTTCCACTGGGATGAGCTTCATGTAGGCGTGAGGGTAGATGAGCGCCAGCCTGGAGCACCTCTCGATGGTCTCTTGCGCTCTCATCAGGAAGTCGTTCACTACAGCTTCAGAGTATTCTACGTTCCCTTTCCCTTGAAGTCCGGGTTTAAGGACTACCGCTGGGTGCTTGCTGAACAGAGACGCGATGTAACTCTCGATGAATTCATGTCCCAAGGCTACCTGAATGTTGATCTGGGCCTCGTCTTGTGCGCGCAACGAGAACTGGTTGTCCCAGAACTTGTTCTCATAGGCTGCTCGGTAGCGAGTCATCTCTTCCCTGAGCTTGTCCCAAGCATCCAAGTGATTGTCGAGCAGTTCCTGAACTTGTGTTACGCTGAACATGGGTTCTCCAGTAATGTGGCCAGTGTTCTCTTATATATATATAGAAGAAGTTACTGGCCACTTGAGGTGTAAATGAGTGAAAATGTAGAGACAAACGTAGGAACCGAAGAAAATAACGCTGCTGCTCCACCGGCCATTAAAGAAGCCCCCAAGAATGCTTCTGAAGCCCGTGAAGCGAAGATTAGCGAACTGGTTGCGGCCATGAAAGCCTCCCAGGAGATGCAAGACAACGAAAATCTTAATTCTGAGGACAATCATAAGGTAGATTACCAGCAGATGGTAGAGGGGCTCTCTGAAGATGGTCAAAAGTTTATTGGCAACCTCCGCCGTTCTTACACCAAGAAGACTCAAGAACTCGCAGAGCAAAGGCGTGAGATAGAGCAACAGCGTGCTCAGATTGAGGCCCAGCAGAAAGCTATGATGCAGTCTGACTTTTCTAAGCAGGTGCAAGAAGCTGCGTCGGGCGAAGATGTCAAGATAGATGTCTTTGACGAGAAGAGTGTCGAGAAACGCATTGAGCAAGAAGTAGCGCGTCGCCTGAACGAGATGATGAAGCCAATGAGAGAAGAGCATACTCTTCAACAGAGAAGATTAGCCCTTCAGTCTTTTAAGTCAGAACACCCTGACTTGGAAGACTATAAACACGACATTGCGGCAGAACTTAAAGCCAACGACCACATGAACCTGGAGCAGGCTTACTGGATGGTCAAGGGCCGAAAGCTTGCAGACACCAAAGCCAAGCAAGACCAAGAACTCAAGACTTATAGAGACGCTGCGCGCCAGGCTGGATTAAAAATTGGTGGGCTCAACCGAGGCTCTAAGGCGGGAGTTCCCCCCAATGTAAAGCGCCAGGGCGCCTGGGCCATTTATGAATACTTGCATAACAACAAGAAGTGATGTATCAGTTGAAAGCCGGACAAGCGGACGACACCCCCTGATGGACAAGGTTGCATCTGCCCCAGCAAGAAAACCCTAAACAGAGAGGCCAATCATGGCATTGTCTAACGACATCCTGAGTTCTACTCTTCGGATTCTTGTTGCTGAAGAGGTAGACAACCTACATAAAGCCATCCCATTCTTTAACGAGATCCAGGGAACAGGCGGTGTTGAAACTTATAGCGGTGGTTCACGAATCGACCGTCCACTGATTCTCGCTGAGCACAGCCAGATTACCCAGCTTACGACTGGTTATGAGCCTGTGAACCTTGCAGTTAGTGACGTTCTGCGCCACGCCCAGTACAACTGGAACGACTTTGTTGCTCCGATTGTCATCACCAAGAAGGAAGAGCTTTCCAACCGAGGGGAACGAGCAATCGTCTCTATCGCCGAAGCTCGACTGAAGAGTGTGATGGGCATGCTCAAGCGTGAGTTTGAGAAGCAGATTATTGCCAACTCTTCTACGGTCCTCACCGAGTTGAATACCCTGAATGGCTCCAGCGCTGCCAGTGGTTCAACGGGCTCTGGAACCAATGAAGGCTTCCTTGAGGCTGCTGCTGTTGGTGGTCAGAGCAACACTGTCGGTGGTCTCTCCAAGGGAACCTTCAGCGAGTTCAATAACCAGTGGGGTAACTTCGGTGGTGGTCTTGGAACGACGAACGATATCGTTGATCGTCTGACTGAGCTTTACATTGAGTGTCAGAACAACTCCCCCCGAGGGACGCCAAATCTGATTCTCGCGAGTTCAGCCTCGTACCGCTTCTACAAGTCTGCTCTCTTTGATGTGACTCGCTACATGCCTGAAGATGCTCAGGACGGTGGTCGCCTCAGCCTGATGTATGCAGGTGCCAAGATGTATGTTGACCCCTTCATGCCTGTCGGCACCGGGGCGAACGCCATCAGCATGTACCTGCTGAACACCAACTTCATGAAGCTTGTCTATGATACTGAGGCATACTTCACCATGGGCGACTTCGAGAACGTGACTGGCTATGCTTCACGCGCAGCCAACATCATGACTCGCTGTCAGTTGGTCACCGACCATCTGAAGTCCCAGGCTCTCGTAACCAACGCTGAAGCGTAAGGAGGTAACCAATGGCTACTAATACTCTTATTCAGAAGCTCTACGGCAAAGATGAGACTGGTGTTGGTGAGGGTGAAGCCTCGCAAAGCAATCGTCGTCAAGTGGAGACCTTCATCGCTTCTGCTGCTATCGTGGCTGGGGATGTCCTCGCTTTCGACCTCAGTCAGACCTCTGACGGGCTGAAGATGATGCGAGTCATCAAGGCTGATACTGATGCTGCCACTTCTAAGTGCTTCGTTGGCGTCGCTCTTGAGGCTGCTGCCGCTGAAGGTGACCGCGTAGATGTCTGTATTTCAGGCATCTGCACGGCTCTTGTCCATTCAGGCGGCGGCGTTGGCAAGCCGCTAATGATTAGTGCTGAAGGCGGAAAGTTCCAAGACTACGCTGACAACTCAGTGCTGTCCATTGCTGCACACTGCGCGTCTGCTGTCGTCGGCGGTGTAGCTACCGTGGTAGTTCACAAGCAGTTCTAAGCTACTCTCTCTACCTCCATGGCCCCTCACTCCACCCTACGGCGGGGTGGGGGGTTTCCTTTTAGGAGCTTCCCATGAACCTGGGCCAAATCATTGACCGTTGCGGCAACATCCTCGACTACTCCCCAGCGCTGACCAGCTATCGACAAGAGGTTCGCGACATTGTGAATATGGTTTACCTGGAGCTTTTTGGGGAGCGCCCTTTCCAGTTTGCGCAAAAGACCACCAAAATCACCGCCTACCCAGACGCCAAGCCCGCTGGCACGGCCATTACCCTCACTGGGGGGAGCAATGACGTCATCTGCGCAGGGCTTTTCGCTACTTACATGAACGGCATGATTCTCGAAGTGCAGGGCTCAACAACAGCCAACAACAATGGTGAGTACATCATCAGACACGTAAGCACGACCGACCGCGTTTACGTCGAAAATGAGGACGGTTCTACCCCGTCGTTTACCGCTGATGCTACTACGGCAGGCAACGCAAACCTAACTTTAACCGTAAAGCATCGGTACGTTGACCTGCCTCAAGACTGCATCGCTCCGCTGGCTGTGGGCATAAGGACTCCTGGAAGCTCAGCCTCTCAGCCTATGGACTATCTGACCATGTACTTGGACGAGGCAATGAATCTCGACCTGGACGAGGTCTCAAGGCCGACTGACTTTATCCACATGAGCCCCGTTAGCGTCAATGGCCCGCCGAAGGCCCCCACAGTGGCTTCTGCTGGCGGCGGGTCGCCTGTCCCTGCTGGCACCTATGATGCTGTCTACACAATCATGGTGAACGGCAGAGAGTCTTCCGCCTCTCCTGTGAGCGCGTATGTCACCTTAGGCGTAGCAGCCCCTCTTCAGTCTTCAGATTTACTCCTCACGGGAGCCAACACTGGTCGCGTAAAGAAAGTTTATGTCAGGGGGCCGAACTCTGACGCTTTCTACTATGTGGCACAAGTTGCTGTCGGCACAACCGACACTGCGGGAACAATAGCTTTAGCAACCAATCCTCACTGGCTGACAGACAGAAACACCTACCCCAAGCTTCCAGAGAATGACGGGCTGTACACCAGGCTGAGGATGTACCCGCGCCAGGACGCTGAATACAGCCTCACCGTTCGCTATCTCTTTCGCCCAGAAAAGCTGCTTGATGAAAGCGATATCCCCGTTCTCCCAGCGGCCAATCATATTTATCTGGTGTACCGGACGTGCCAGGAGCTATTCTCAAAGCACAACAACATGCCTCAGTCTCAGATGTACCAACTAAAGGCTGACAGGGAGCTTCAGAATCTGATGAACAGGTACTTGAGCCAAAAGACTGCTACCTACATCAAAGGCGCTTTCCGTTCAGGTTCCCTCTTCCAGCGGCCAATGCCCGTGTTGACGCACTCATGAAAACCACAAACAGACTCACAGTCCCTATATCTCTTGGAATCGACCAAAGGATTCCACCAGACCAGTACGCTTCTGACTTGGTTCAGAACTTTACCTATGAGAAAATGTCTCGTGGGTGGGATTCAAGGATTGGTTACGAGAGCTATCTCACGACAACTGGCTCTACAATGCCTTTGTCTACCGAGATTCCCTTTCGAGTAGACTCAGTGTTTTGCTGGAACAAGCAGCAGGGGCGTCAGCAGTTCTTGATTTGCGAAGGTAGCTCTTCTTCTGGAATCGGGCGTCTTCTTTTGGTTCGCCCAAAAACAAACGGGGTGTACCAGCTTGACAACAACAGAGCGATTCCTGGGCCTAACGATTACAACAGTCAGTACATCCCTTTTGGCAACTACCTCGTCATACTGAACGGCACTGACAAGCCCATCAAGACTTCCCTGTGGCCCTTTGACTTCTTTGTGGCTGCAGGACGAAGCCCGGTGTACCCTCTTGGCTGGCAGGGAACGCCAGCAGTGCCCGACCCTTGGGGAGTCGACCCTGACGCGAGCAAAATGTCTCCAAAACAGAATGTGGCAATGTACATAGGAGAAAGCTCTGAAGAGGGTGGGCTTGGCTCAAAGGACGGCAGCGGAAAGTTCCAGGGCGCATATAGCTGGAAGGTAAGCTTTGTGAACGAGTCTGGCTCAGAAAGCCCGCTCAGCGCAGCTTCAAGGATTATTGACTGGACCTCGTCTGATACCAGACAGGTGTGTATGATTGAAATACCGCACGGACCTAAAGGCACCGTGGCTCGAAAGCTGTACAGGACCTTAGATATGTCCGACGGCTTTCTTTCCGCCTACTACTATGTAGGGCAGGTAGACAACAACATAGACACAGTCATGTACGACAACGTCTCTGATACGGCACTCATCAGTGCCGCCCCATCGGTGTCTGCGTCTGTCTCGTTGCCGGCACCTAAAGCGAGGTTCGGTGCTGCCTTTAACAACTGCCTTTTCCTGGAAGCTGGCGCTCATTCTGGCACTCGTGTTCACTATTCGACACCTGGAACAGTAGACCAGTTCGGATTGCTGGACTTTATTGATGTAGGGTCTCGTGACTACGGAAGCATTACTGCGCTGAGGTCGTACTACGACAGCCTTATCGTCTTCCGAGAGAAAGGCATTGATGTAGTGAGAGGCACGTACCCGAACTTCACAGTCTCTGCATTGACTGGTGGTGTCGGCTGTGTGGGCCCAGACAGCGTTGTAGAGGTCCCTGGGGCCGGTTTACTCTTCTTGTCTTATGACGGGGTCTATGCGCTCACAGGAGGCCTTGAAGGGGGCTCCCAGATACAAGTGGTGCCAGCGTCTGATGGTTTGTTTGATGTCATGAGAACGGTCAACAGGGGCGCCCTCTCCAGAGCTACAGCGAGATACTCTAACAAATGGAGAGAGGCTCACTTCTACATCCCGACAGAAGGTGAAGACAGGCCCAATCTTGGACTTGTCTTTCATATGGACAAGAAGTCATGGAGTGTAAGGAAAGGGTTCCCTGTGGGTTGTTTGACTACAACTTGGGATGGGGACTTTGTCTTTGGCCACAGCTACGGGACGCAAGGAAACCTCCACGGAGAAGCAGGGCTCTTCGTTATTTCCAGAACAAGGCACGCTGGTTACAACACAAGAGCGGGAGCAGAGGCCAGCTTTGTCGCTGCAAATCCTCCTGTAAGTATATTCAGGTCAGTGGCCCACGACTTCACAGCGCCAGAAGTTAAGAAGTTCGTGAAGTACGTTTATCTGTATGTCCTGACGGTCGGCGGAGACAACTCCATCTCTATGGAGTACCGCCTGGACGATGACTACACAGGAACAGTCACGGAAACTCGCCAGATGCAGCGACCAGACCATCCAGACCAAGAAGTCTTTGATACTGCAGTCTACGATACCTCAGTGTGGGAGAAGGGCCTGGTCACAGAGATCAGGTTCCCTGTGCCTGAGAAAGGTTGCGACAGGTTTCAGTTTCAAGTGAGCACCGACAAGGATATGGTTCTGATTGGGTACACTATCGAGTACAGCATCAGCGGCACGCGGGTCATCACGGGCCAATCATCCCTTACCACAAGGAGCAGAGCATGAGCTTCAAGTGGACTCCCTCCCAGCTTCAGACAGACAATGTCACGGATGTTGACGCATTCAATGAAAGGTATGGTCAATTAAAGAGTGAGTTGAATGGCTCGATGGGGCGCGACCAGCTTCCAGAACGAAGCATCACGACAGCTATGCTCAAGTCTGGGTCTTTTTACCGATTCAAAAGAGAAAAGCTCCGGCTTCAAGACCCTTACAGGGCTGAACCTACTCCAGGCCTAAGCTTTCCTGGGTGCCAGTATTCTAAGTACTCAGGCGGGCTTGTTCGCTCGAACAGCTACACATTTGATTGCGTTGAAGGAATGCTTCATATCGAAGCAAGCTTGTGCTTTTATCTGCAGCACAGCACGATGGCTGATCCAGAAATTTACTGGACTACAATTAAAGACATGCAGCCCTACGGTCAGTTCCAGCTTCTTGTGAACAGCGTTCAGGTTGTCTCTCCTGAGTTTAAAGTCTGGCAGCGTGGAGGTACTGTCTACATGGTCGGCGACATTCCGGTGTCTGACGGCGACCAGACAATCCAGTTCTTTTGGGGAGCAAGACCGCCGGGTGAAGTAGACTATTTAAAGACTGGCGCTTCAGGAAAGTGGACATCAAGAACAGATGAGCCAGTATTCTTCTTTGACGGTGGAACCTTACTTCTTATCAACAGGTTCAGATAATGAGCAGAATTACAAACTCAGACTTCCAGGCGGGAGAGGTCATCTCTGACTCCGATGTTGCTTCTAAGTTTACAGATGTAGCTACAGCGACGCAGAATATTGACGAAAACAACGTTCAAAGCGGAGCTATTGACGTTACCCACATGCCAAATACTTCAATGTTCGTAAAGAAGTCTGGAGTACAGCTATCTACCGCTCCAGTCACGGTTCAGAACCGCGTAGGCGCCGCATCAACAGTCCTTCTGACGCTTAATCTTGGAGGGTCGACGACTGTCGCCACCAACGATTTGCTCAGGCTCTATTACCAAGTAGAAGTCTCTGGCTCAGCTACAACTTTAACCAACTATCCTCTTTACGACAGAGCTATCGAAAGAAAAGGGGGTATATTTTGGTGCTTGTGGCTGGAATATGCCACCGATCCAGGGCTGACCACATGGGTCACAGTCAAAGGTCAAGAGTCGCCGCAGAATTACAACTTTGGGCCGCACGGCTCAGCAACAAGCGCTCATGGGTTTGACTTTGGGAAAAAAGACGAAGAGAAGCAAAGCTCTTTGATGATGATTCCTCATTACCCGGTATTAAACTACAAAGAAGGGAACACTAATGTAGATGGGACCAGCGCCACAAACAGAAAGTGGTGGGACTCTGGAAACACAGAGCGCAGAAGCTATACCTCTATGCGAGGATACGCTCACACTGGTGCGTCTTACACTATGTATGGAGTAAGGCTTCAAGCCGCTGGGGTGTACCATGGAGCCTACATTATGCCTACCGCGTCACTGTACAACGGAGGCTTGCGGGTCATTGATGGTTCTTGGCCGTCAGATTCCGCGAACGTTCCAGACAATAGCTTCAACATTACTTTTAACCAGAGCCAGTTAGCGTTAATGCTGCTGAAGGAAGAATAATGGCATATGTTCCCCCGTATACGCCATCAGGCACGGTGACTGCTCTTGGGTTGAATAACAACCTGAAAACCCTTCAGGACTATGTGAACGGGGGAGTTGCCGCTGGCGACCTGAAGACATCTGCAGCTTGGGTAGACAAAACGCAGGTCATGCCTGGCAGGTACTATGCTCACAGCAACACGA
>CETC01001183.1_pt1 | contig 10829 bp, 28 predicted proteins | sample 326911 | NCBI WGS metagenome assembly CETC01 (sample SAMEA2622694, study PRJEB7988) | marine metagenome | isolation source: saline water (ENVO:00002010), including
GGGTACTTTGACGGCGAAGAGGGTGAGTGGACGTCCTCTTCACAAAACTGCTGAAATAATTACGGCCTGGGCTTGACTGCTCGGGCCGTTTTTTATTAGTATAGCCAACGAAGCAAAACAAACCTTGAGGCCAGAGCGATGAAAACCCAACTGATCTTCCGTATGGTAGATGCCCGCAACAAGAAAGGAATGTACTACAGTAAGACGACCAAGCGCCTTTCCCTGTGGACCCGGACCTACGGCTTCTATGTGGAAGATTGGACTCGCCACCCTCATCCTTATGAAGATGGTATTTCGGAGAGTGTTGAAAGGGATCATCGTTTTGGTTTCAACTCTGTGTCTCAGATGCGACGTTGGGTATGCGACCACGAAATGGACGTGGGCCTCGAAAACTTCGAGGAAATGGAAGGAGTGGTGAAGGTGTACAAGATCGTTCGTCCGAGAAAAGTGTACAATGGTAGCCGTCAAGTAATGTTTGACAAGCGTGCTGTAAAGTTGGTAGCATGTGTTCCACCGGGTGAGTTCGAACGGAACCCCTCACTACTCGCACAATTGGAAGAGGAAGCACAGAAATGTTGACCTACGAAGAAAAGCTTGCCAAGTACCTGAAGGGCGAGTATCTTATGCCTGTACCGGGCACTTGCCCAGTTGGCTGGTCTGACCGCAACTGGATTGATTTCATCGACAACCACGGTAAGTGGTGCTAGGAGCTAATATGCTAATCATCGGAAGCACAGCGCTGGAGTTTTGGGGTTTCAATCGTGAAGTTAAGGACACTGATTACATCGGGACGTTCGAAGAGTTCCGCTCTTGGTCGAAAGCACTGGACCCAAAGTCTCTAGCCATCTGTGCTCCGCTTAGCGAGAAGAAGTGGCATGTCCGCACTAAGGAAGGTTGGAACTTCGAGTGGGAGATTGCATGGCCGGGTAGCTCTGGCGAGGCTCTGCTGGAGCACTGCAAGGGTAAGATATACGCTCCGCTGGATGTGTGCTTAGCTCTCAAGCTGAGTCATCGTTACCTGAAGAACAGTCCACATTTCCTGAAGACGATGCGGGACATTCAAGCGCTTCGTGAGAAGGGCGTAACCCTTACACCTTGGCTGGAAGAATGGTTGCCCTGGCGTGAGAAGGAGACGTATGTGTATAACCATCCAAAGCTGGACGTGACTAAGGAGCAGTTCTTTGCTGGAGACGGTGTGAACTACGTGTATGACCATGACTCAATCCACTTGACCCAAGCGGCGTATGCTGATGACTCTGGTGGCATGATGCCTGCATACACCTTCTATATGAGGGATGGTAGTGAGGTGATGACCAGTAAAGAGAAGTTCTTCGCCATACCAGAACGCTTCCGGTTGCTTGGTGTGTACGAGGAAACGTGTGTCTTGGCCTTGGAGCGGAGTCAGATTCCCAACGACTTCAAGATTGACCCTCGCAAGAGCTTTGAAATAGCCCTGATGAAGGTATGCACTAGTATCACCAGCGGCTGGTTCCGTGAATATGCTTGGGAGAACTACAATAAAGTGGTTGCATTGTACGAGCAACTGGGAGAGAATGACTACGTTGAGCGGTTCCAGAGGAATGCTCACTTACTCAAACCGTTTAAGGAGGTGGTATGAAGCTGAAATATGTGAATCCATTCAAGATGGAGGATGGGGATGATCCTTCGCTCACATTGGGGAAGGAGTACGAGTTCCAGAAACATTATGGTTACTGGTATGTAACTGATGATGTAGGGATCGAGCACCGACTCGATCATCCTGAGGATGCACCGACATACCATGACTTCGATGTCAACGATTACTTCGAACTGATTAACTGAACCCAATTCCAAAGGAGGAATTAATATGTCCACTCGTAACATTCTGCTGGGTATCCTGGCCATCGTCATCGTACTGTTCTTCGCAACAGGTTCTCACAACGCCTATGCTGCACGATGTGACGGCAACCAGGGTAACGGTAATGGCAATATCTGCCAGCCTGCTACTCAATCGCCACACACCACGCAGACCAATCGCCAGTACATTGAACGTGTGCATGGCTACGCGCATGGCAACAGTCTCGGCATCCAGGCTCTACGCCGAACCACCAATGCAATTGAGGCCGTGAACGTTCGCCAAGATGTGGATATTGCTGGCAAGGTGGATACTTCAGTGTTCGTAGTTGACCAAGCTCGCCAGGATGCAGCGGTCGACGCTCTGAACCAACAGGCTGCTGATATCAGCAATACCCTGAACGTGCACGGTGATGTGTTGGGTGACCATCAAGCACAGATCGACGCTCTAGGAAGCCGTATGAGCGGCGAGGTGGCGAATGCTGTCAACGTGGCTAATGAGGCTCATCGTCAGGCTAAGATCGCTCAGGATCAGGCTGTAGCCTCCCTGGCAGTTGCTGGTCACAGCTATGACCACAGCCACTATGGTTTGCAGACCGCTGTCTCAGCAGCCTCGTTCGGTGGTTCTACTGCCCTGGCAGTTGGTTTCGGCGGTAAGGTGAGTGACCGTGTATTCCTGAACGGTGCATTCACCAATGCTGGCTCAGCTACAGGTGGTGTTGTGTCTTCGACACTAGCTTGGTAGTCCTTCGGACAGAAGCGCCCTTCGGGGCGCTTTTCTTTTGTCTGGAGTATTGACACGCCAGCTAGGGCTGAGTAGAATCACCCACACACCAAGTAAATCCACTGAGGATACGATGATGGAATTGAAGAGAGCTGAACAACTCGCCCGCTTTGAAATGTACAAATGGGGCTTGAAGGATTGGGACTTCCGTTTCAACACGCGCTGTAAGCGTATCCTCGGTCGGTGCTTCTTTCAAAAAGAGAGGATCGAGCTGAGCACTACCTACGTTGAACTGAACGACGAGGATGAAGTGCTCGACACTATTCGTCATGAGATAGCACACGCGATGGCCTACATTACCGATGGTGACTCTGGCCACGGTGTTGCATGGAAGCAGTGGTGTCTCAAGACAGGAGCTAACCCTCTCCGTGTAGCTACAGATGTGGTAATGCCAAAGCGTAAGTGGCAGTGCTGCCTTGTAGTCAAAGGCATCGTGGTTGAGCGCTTCAAGTGGTTCGCTTATCGTCGGTCAGATATCAGCCGCCGTTACATGCGAGGACGTAAAGAAGAAACCCTTGGCCGCTTGCAGTGGCTCCCAATCGAAAGTTAAAATAATTGTTGACACCGAACCAGGGATGGTTCAATATAGGCACATCGAAACGCGATGCACCTGAAGCAACAAACCAACCCAAAGCTAAAGAGGAAACATCATGAAAAACGTAGAATTCAGCGCCTTCTCCCGTGACTTCGAGTTCCAAGCGGCCAAGCGCCAGGAACGCAAGCAAACACAAGAGAAGCGCTCTCTTCGTCGCGGTAAGCGTAGCGTGTGGCAGGAAAAGGAATGATGTACTTGTCGCTGCTTGCTAGTTTGACATCACTCGTAGTGATAGCCTTAGCATGTGCTTCAATGGGTGCATCACTACTGGCTACAGCGTTCATTATGGGTTTGTTTACCCTCGCAACCAATCTTGCTTAAAGGAGGATTCACCATGTCCGTTACCACTATGTTCACCGTTCCAAAGACCCCTCAAGCCTTAGCTGATTCTGCTCTGGCAGACTTCCAAGCAGCAATGGGTAAAATGTCTGCTGCTCAGGAAGCAATCGATGCACAGCAAGCAGCTGACCGCCAGAAGATTGCTGATCTGGAAGCCAAGCTGGCTGATGCTGAGAGTGCTAAGGCACGCATCGCTCGTATCTCCGGTCGTCTCGCTGAGTTCCTGAGCTAATGTGGATTGGATTGATCTTGCTCAGATGGTTGTTGGTGCCTTGATTGGTGCCAACATCGTGGTCTGGACTATGGTTGTCCAGGCTGGTCGCCCACTCAAGAAAGGAGCGAAGCAATGAAGATTCGACTACGGCCTGAGCTGGAACTTGACGAGGTAAACTCGGAATACCTGTCACACGGAACTGTGTATGAGGTGGTTGAGGTAAACAACACTCTGCACCGCATCGTGGATGACCAAGGAGGTACAATCTCCGTTTGCCTCGGATACTGTGATCATGCTGGCGGCTGGGATGCATGGGAAATCGTTGAAGAATAGTGTTGACAGAGGTAGGTCATCCCTATAGAATGACCACATCCAAACAGAACACACCCTAAAGTGAGGAAACGAAAATGGCTAAGGTAACTATCGAACGCAAGCGTCAGATTCTGGATTCGGCCAAAGGCCAGTTCTTCTCGGTAGAGTTCGTCAAGAAAGACGGAAGCATTCGTGAAATGACTGTCAAGAAGCAGATGGAAAAAGCTTTCACTTACGGAAGCGCCAATGCCAAGCCGAACACTGTGGCTCACATCGACAAGTACTACACTGCTGTCGATGCAGAGCAAGAGCAGTTCCGCAACATCAACCTCGAAACCCTGCGGAAAGCTAAAGTCGCAGGCATCACCTACATTTTTGACTAAAGGAGAATCAAATGACTCAAGTAAATCAGCAGACAGGTTTTGTAGAAACAGGTGATGTCTTCGTAGTAGTGGAAGAACATGTTGGCGGCACGTTCTTCAAGGCAGGAGATATTGTGGAATTGGCGCACGATGATTACACATCCTGCCCTCAGTATCGCAATGTACTCACTGGTGACACGCATTACTACTACACCTGCTTGCTCCAGAAACTAGAGCAGGTTGCGGCGAAGTCTGCGATTGATCTTCCTAAAGGAACAGAGGCTGTTTTCTTGGGCTACGTTCCAGGCAACAGTGGTTCTTATCATGGACACTGGGGGTTTCTGATCGGTGAGAAATTTACAGCGGATGACTCTGGTCACCTTGTAAGTGCTAGCGACGGTAGAGCGTTATCTTGGAATTGGGGGTTCAAGTTGGCTATTTTACCAACGAAAGCCGCAATCTTCGTGCCCGTAGAGCAAGGCTCAGCGACTCCAGCTGAGCAGTTAGGTTACAAAGTAGGTGATCACTTCATTATCACTGCTGGAACCACTTTCCAGACTGGCAGTGTTGTGGAGCTGATCGAAGATGATGGCTCTGACAACCCACGCTTCCGTTTGGTCAGTGGTTCAGGTATCTTCGGTCGTGAGGCCTACCATACCATGCCAAACCGCATGACCAAGATCGACAACTCCGAAAATACCCAGGAGGCTCCGGTGTCTGTAGAACAGAAGCGTGACCGCATCATCGTGATCGGTGGTTTGATTGCAGACCTCCAGGCAGAAGAAGCTGAACTGCGTGCTCAACTCCGAGCTGCTGGCTTCCAACTGATCGAGCCTGAGGTGGCCTCGGCTATACCAGACGGCGTTAGCGTCACGGACTACCGGACATGGCAGAAAGGAGATATCGTTCGTTGTACGACAAAGCAAGGCAAAGGTACAGCTACTCTTACTGTTGGTGGAGAGTATACTATCGTTTGCATTGATTCTGATGGTGATCGGTATATCACAGATGACGATGGAGACGATGTTTACTACTGTGTCAAGAGTTGCTTCGAGTTTGTACGGCGTCCCTAAGCAGTAATCAAAGCCCGCCTTGTGCGGGCTTTGTCATATCTAAGGAGGATATATGAGGAAGAGTGATCAGTTCCGTATGGCTGTAGAGGCCCTGCTGGCGCAGGACATGCTTATCTCTCGACTCCCTGAGGGAGATATGGAACGTGTCTTAAAACGCTATGGAAAGCGCCTGGGGATTCCCTACCGAATCATGATTGCAGCCTACAGGCGGTACTCGAAAGTTGTTGACAGGCCCTGGTGCTTCGAGTAATCTGAGCACATCCAAACAGGAGATACATCATGACCACACAAGATTACAGCCTCGCTATCGATGCTCTGAACCTGAAAATCATTGCAGCTAAGCACTATGCTCAGTTTGCTGATGGTCTGGCCTACACCCAAGATATGGATGCTATCCGTGCCCTTGAGACAGAGCTTCAAGAGCTTTGCCAGAAGAAGGTGGCTCAGGAGTTTGTAGGCCCCATGCCTACCGTTGAGCGGGATGCAGAGCACAAAGCAGAGCAGTATGCTAGGAAGCAGAAAGAGGTTGCAATCAAACGTACTGCACTGGTAGAATCGGCTCTAGCTCACATGGAAAAGGTTCTAGGACAATGAGTAACGTAGAATTCGAACTAAAGGTCAGCAACAAGTATCAGAGCAAGTACCAGAATGCTAAGACTCGCGGCCTGGATTTCACCATCACTCTAACCAGCATGCGGAACATGTTGAAGGCAAAGCGCTGCTACTACACTGGCATCCTCATGACTGAGCCAGCTGATGGCGGGAAGCTCCGGGCTACTGATCGCACCATTGATCGGATTGACTCGACAAAGGGCTACGTCCCTGGTAATGTGGTTGCATGTTGTAACGCAGCCAACACACTGAAGAACATGTGCGAGGGTGGCGGGATCAAAGGATATGAACTGGGTGCCAGGGTACTCCAGAAAACCATCAAGCATATCAAGAAGGGGAAGTGATCATGGACAACAAGACACTACGCTTTGAAGCTGCACGTGTATCAATGGCGATGCACAAGGGCCAGCTATACGGTGACCGCGACTACTTCCTGGCTCACGTGCTGCCTGTTGCAACTCTAGTTGAAGAGTTGGGTGGCGACGACATGGACGTGGCAATCGCCTATCTGCATGATGTTCTAGAAGACACTGACTACAGTCAGGCAGAGCTTCGCCACGTGTTTGGTGACGAAGTGTGGACGTCAGTGATTGCTCTCAGTAAGATCCGAGGAGAGTCCTACCACGATTATATGTTCAGCGTCCTTCTCAACGAGCGTGCATGTAAGGTCAAGAAAGCTGACACTCTACGCAACCTGATGCAGAGCATGAAAGAGGGTAATCGTCCTCGCATCATTAAATACACTCGCCAGTTGGCGATTCTCAACCAAGTAGAAATCGATCTGGAGGACTGATCATGAGTACAATTCTTTTCACGCTAGTAATGATCTACATGGCCATCGGCGCTGGCTTTGGCCTAATGTGGTGTGCCAAGCATTACGCCGCAGGCAAGGCAATCCAAAGCGATATCCCGTTCGGCTATATTGCCACTGTGATCATCTTCGCTTTTGTTTGGCCGCATCTGGTTAAGCGCCTGGGTGACTTCCATGTCTAGCCGGGTAGACTTGCTGCTGTCTCGGAAGAAGAAGACAGCCCACGTCCTGCACGCTATCCTAACCCTATTCACTGGCGTTTGGGCCATCGTGTGGGTCTGTGCAATCATCGCCAACAACATGCACAATCGGAAGATTGACGGACAGGTTGAGCAGCAGATCTGGAGGGAGGAACGGCATGTCTAGCTTCACAGACCCGCTCGACACTCGGTACATGCATGACACCAAGAATTGGATGGTGCTCCGTACTTTCCGTTTCTACATCGGTGGCTTGCTGTCTGATCGCTACATTGATGTACCTATGGGTTTCCGCACTGATGGTGCTAGTGTTCCTCGTCCGTTCTGGAACATCATCCCGCCTTGGGGAGAGTATGGTCAGGCTGCTGTGCTTCATGACTTCCTGTGTGAGTACCGTACAATCATCGTTCGTGGTGAGGCTCAATCGATTAGCCGTGAAGAGGCTGATTTCATCTTCAGAGAGGCGATGGAGGTGCTTAACGTACCCAAGGTGCAGCGAGAAGCTATGCACGCTGCTGTACGCTCCTACGCTCGTTTAAAGGGGATCAAATAATGATTACAGTACCAGATTGGTCAAAAGCTCCAGAAGATGCTACTCACTTCCTGCCAGAGACGGATGTTTACTGGGCCTCTTGGATGAAGGAAGGTTACAGTATGCGTGTTGTAGATCAAACAGAGTGGGAGGAAGATGTTAACACACCTGAAGAGTATGCTGCTGCTTGGTCTCGCCCATGCTGCATTCCCACTGAAGAGGAACTACAGCTTCTCCAGAATGGTGACTACACACCAGAGGAATTGTGGGGCGGTAGAGCACCTTCCTGTCCTGAGTGTGCAAAATCAGCAGTGACTTACCCGAGGTCAGCAGGACCGCACATTGATCAATTCGCAGAAAACGTCTTTGTTTGGTACGACGAGGCGGGTCTTGTCGGTGGGGCCACCAACTACCTGTCGGACGCCGAGAAGGAACTGGCCTCCTATGCCAAGCGTTTGAACGAACCAGCCCCATCGCGCAGACTGAACGATGGACCTCGTTAAGTGTTACGGTGAAGGCTGCAAGAAGAAAGAGCACTGCCTTCGCCACACCCAGGAAGACAGGAAAGCCTATCAAGCCTATTTCACGCAGAGAGTGGCGATAAAAGATGTTGACGCCTGTCCGTTCTTTATGGATAATGACGACACCAACCAAAAGGAGAGTGAAAATGTCGCAGTTTAAAGTAGGGGACACCGTTCGCAGGCTGCATGATAGCGACGTCGTTGGCGTCAATAGTGGGACCGTTCACACCGTGTCACGTATTCAAGGACTAGCATTCAGGGAAAACGCAAATTGGATCGAGCTTGAAGGTTTCGGGGATACCGTATTTGGTAGCTGGAACTTCGAGCTGGTGGACTCTGCTGAAGATAAGCCAGATCTGTACGCTCTACGTGATCAGATCAAGGCACTCAATGTAGAGATTGACGCGGCATCGACTGCACTGCATGATCTTCACGACAAACGTGTGGAACTGCACAGTCAATTACGAGAACAGGGCTTCGCCCTCGAATAACGGAGGTCAGGCACATGAGCAGAGAAATATGGGAAGGCCCTGAGCGTAGGGCCGAACCTTCCACGACTGAGTTCGTGGGAAGGGCTACACGTGTTGAACAAGAGGAAACAGCATCGTTCTTAGCCTTCTTTGCTGCACTAATCGTGATCGTGTGCCTGATGTTCAATTGGGATGTAGTGATCTATTCAACAGACACCACAGTTGCTGAATATACGTGTGCTACCAATGAGGGCCTGAAATGGTTCTCGAAAGATTCTGGTGGCGATATGCAGGTGTTTTGCAACAACAAAGCTAAGTTCAGTTTGAGTAGTATCGAGGTAGCCACAATGATGCAGGAGGTGAAGAATGTTCAGACAGACAATTGATGACTTGGTAGCAGTGCTCAACACGCTTGACCCTGACCAGTTTCTATTGATCAGAACTGATCCTGAAAGCCCTTGGCATGTGAACACTGTCAACGCTGCAAAGCGCCGGGGCTACACCGTACACCGAATCGGCACTCGCTTCTATCGTATCCACTCGAACCAGTATCAACTGCCGTTCGATAAAGATGGCGACGGCCTGTTTGACGCTCAGCTCAAAGCTGCGATAGGAGAGGATAGCGAGTGAACATCTGGCTTGCCATTAGTATTCTCTTGGCGATTTTGGTTGCAAAGGTGGGCGAAGCCGACTACAATGCTCGTGTGGACGAAGAAAAGCGCTACTGCCAAATGGTGGCAGAGGGTACATGGGCAGACTACAAACAAACCTACAAGGAGCAGTGCCTTGAAATACGAAATAGCGGGTTACTGTGAGTTCGGATGGCGCTTGTGGTATGTCGACACAGAGTGTACACTGGGTCCGATGCGAGTGGTTAGAATGCCACTCCCTTTAACAGAATTCGTTTAGGAGAATATCATGTCTAATTTCACCGCTGGTCAGTATGTACGTGTAAAAGAGGGTGGTTGGGGTTTCACTGAAGAGTGTGTCGGTGATGTTGTCACCTTGAAACGTTTCGATACATGGACGGGGCGATGGGCAATTGAAGAAGAGTACCCTGCTTCTGTAGGGCCATGTAAAGCAGCCTGCCAAGGAGCTAATGCTGCGAGTTTTGAGCCTTGGCGACCAAAGGTCGGTGAAAAGGTGATCATTAATGATCCCCATTCTCCTTGCTACGGTGAAGTTGGTGAACTGATCCGCGAGGACGAGAGTAGTTGCCCATTTCTTGTACAAGTGGTGGACGACGGTCGCATTCAAGACTGGTGGTGCATGGAAGACGAAGTGCTGCCCGCTCTTCTTGGTAATCGCTCTGAAGAGAAAGAGCCGGAGGGTGCTTCTGTTGAAGCTTATTTCCCCAAAGTGGGAGAAGACTGCCAAATCAGCCTCGGTTTCGGTCAGAATTGGAATGACGTCACTATACTCGGTATTGGTAAGACAAGTGTCTTTGCCCGTTTCCATGATAATGGAGGAGAGTACGCTTACCTCTTCGAGACTGTGAAGTTCCGCAAGGAAGACCCTGAAGCGGCTGAAGCTAAAGCGAAGAGCAAACAAGAGATTCAGATGATGCTCAATATTATTGACTCTGAGTTCGATAGCTACAACCACACTGAGATTGTTCAGAAACTGTACGATGCCGGTTGCCGGATGGTAGCCAAGGATGACGCCAATGAAGAGTAAAGGCTTCACCCTAATCGAACTGATGATCGTGGTGACTATGGTTGGCATCTTAGCTGCTGCCGTCATCCCCATCTTCTTTGGTAGTGGCTCCAGTGGTCGAGTCCAGTACACAATGACTGGAGCAGTTGAGGAGGTTTGCCTCGGTGGGCATAAGTTCGTCAAGACACACCGCGATGTGACCCAAGTTTTGGATGACCAAGGCAAAGGAATTCCTTGTCTTTAAGGTTTGACACTACACACTGGATGGTATACAGTGATACCTCATTCAGCAGGAGAGACACCATGAGCAACTGGCACAGCGATAAGATTGAATCCATGAAATCTAAGTGTGACAGTAGCCTACGCTACATCATCAAAGATTGCATGGAGGCCGCTAAGGCAGCTCAGAACCTTGGTAACGAAGCAGCTGAGGGTAGGTATCTAGACGAGCTGCATTACGCTTCTATGGAACTTGCAAAGCGGCTCAAAGGAGAAAAGCCGGGGGGCTAAAAGCCCC